>Ga0265316_10000281_pt1 | contig 57278 bp, 43 predicted proteins | sample 4522metaG_FD_202092 | JGI IMG/M metagenome (GOLD analysis project Ga0265316, IMG submission 202092) | Rhizosphere microbial communities from Carex aquatilis grown in University of Washington, Seatle, WA, United States - 4-5-22 metaG | ecosystem: Host-associated > Plants > Roots > Rhizosphere >... | reverse complement strand
TCACGTTGGGATCCTGCAGATACCCAGCGATATCCCGGTCAGTGGCCAAATGGAGTTTGCCGGCGGACGCGGCGGGCAGCTCACGCGTCACACTGAAAGGCCCCATGAAAAGATTGCGCGGCACGGGTCGGTTGGTCTCCAATGCGGGAATAAGATTGGGCCCGATCAGAAACTGGCCAGGCGGCAGCAATCGTTCAACCAGGGCACGGATGCGCGCGCTGCGCTTGGGCAAGCCGAAGTCGTAGTCGGGCGCAGCCAAGGGCAAGCACAGCGACAGGGCGCTGCCACGCAGGGTTGCCGTATGAATGATATTGCCGATCGGGTTGGCGCCGAGTTGAGTCGCCATCAACGCTGCCACCAGAACCACGCGACGGGAAAGCGACCAGGCGCGGGCGAAGTCAGCGACCACGAGGATGATGGCGAGGGCCAGCGGCAAGAGAAAGGGAACGCTGTATTCCGCCAGCGCGCCCTTGGGAATAAGATTGGTCGCCAGCGCCAGCACAGCCGCCGCCGCCAGGATGGCCGGGCGGCGCGGCCATGGCCGGAGCGTCGTCTTCGCCAAGGTGACTGCCAGCAAGACCAGCAAACCGATCCAGCAAGCCGTCGTGTGCAAGAAGATCTCTGTCCAGCCGAGATACCAGTCTCGGTGCTGCAAAGACAAGGCGTGAAACTGAAAGACCCAGAAGGTCATGCTCTCGCGCGCAAGCAACCAGAAAGGCAGAAATACGATGGCCAAGAACCCGAGCAGTTGCGCGACGGCGCGGAGTGCTTCACGCAGCGAAGGCAGACCGCCGTCGCAGAGGGCAGCCAGCCACAAGACCAGGAAGTAGGGCGCGCTGGCCAGACGACAGCCGATTCCCAGCGCCGCCAGCGCCGACAAGAACAGCAGGCTGCGGCGCGGCCGTTCGAGAAAGACCCAAGCCGCTGCCGCGGCCGCCAGCGACGTGAGCGCGTAGGCTTTGCCAAGGTGGATGAAGTACATCCACGGCGGCCAGAGCGAAAAGGCCAGCGCCATGAGCAACCCGACCCAGGGCCGCGTCCGCCGGGCTGCCAGCCACGCGCAAAGCCCGAGCGCCAGTGCCCCCCACAGGCCGTTGACCGAGCGCTGTTGCACAAGCCCGAAGCCGATGAGGCGCATCACCGCGCCATTGACGAAGGGAAGAACCGGCGGCTGCGAATAGCCGAAATCGCGGTAGGGCAGGGCTCCCTGAGTGATGGCTCGCGCCGCGACCCCGTAGAAACCCTCGTCTACGTTCAGACCGCCGAACAGAATATGGAAGGTGGCGCTGGCCAGGTGAAGAGAAATTGCGACGGCCAAGCCCACCGCGAACCAACGGCGACTCTTTGCCTGGCTGGCGGACCCAGCGGGGCCAGCGGGTGTCTGGGCAGCGGCATCGCTTTGCACATCAGTCATGTTGCCCTATCCAAGGGGCAGTCACCAAGCAACTTCGTGGGGTTGCTAGCTGGCACGTATCTGGCAGCCCGGTTCGTGCATGCGTCGCATGCACCGACAATCCGCGCGAGTCGCAAGCGTCATCCCCTTCCAGCGTCCGGCCTCCGGCCAGGTGGATGGTTCCGCGACCGGCGCACCGGTCGGCCCGTCATCGCCCCTTCGACCCGTGACCGCCGGCCCTCGCTTGCTCGATCGCGTGAAGGCGGCGATCCGGATGCGTCACATGAGCGCGCGGACCGAGGAGGCCTACGTTGCGTGGATCCGTCGCTTCATCATCTTTTCTGGCAGGCGCCATCCCGATGAGATGGGCGAGCCCGAGGTCAGCCGATTTCTGAGCGCGCTAGCGACCGAGAGAGGTGTCGCGTCCTCCACGCAGAACCAAGCGTTGGCGGCAGTCCTCTTCCTGTATCGCGAAGTGTTGGGGCGAGAGCTCGACTGGCTCGACGATCTCGTTCACGCCAAGCGAGCCGAAAGGATCCCCGTAGTGCTCACCAGGGCCGAGGTGGCCTGCGTCCTGGCCCATATGGACGGCGTCGAGAAACTGTGCGCCAGCCTTCTGTATGGCAGCGGTCTGCGCCTGCTCGAGGGCCTGCGTCTTCGAGTGAAGGACTTGGATTTCGGCGGACAGCAGTTGATTGTCCGCGAGGGAAAGGGCAACAAGGACCGGGTGACGCTGCTGCCGGCATCGCTGCAAGGCCCTTTGCGCGAGCATCTGGAGGCCGTTCGTGTCCAGCACGAGCAAGATTTGGCCAGCGGCGATGCCGGTTGCGTCGAGTTGCCGTATGCCCTGCGCGAGAAATACACTTCGGCGCCGCGCGAGTGGCCCTGGCAGTGGGTCTTCCCTGCGACCCGATACTACATCGATCAATCCACCGGTGAGCACCGCCGCCACCATCTGCACGAGACCGTCATTCAGCGGGCCGTGCGAAGCGCCGCAATTGTTTCCGGAATCCCAAAACGTGTCAGTCCGCACACGCTCCGGCATTCGTTCGCCACGCACCTGCTCGAATCGGGGTCTGACATCCGAACGATCCAGCAACTTCTGGGTCACAAGGATGTCGCCACGACCATGATCTACACCCACGTCTTGCGCAGAGGCCCCCTCGGCGTCCAAAGTCCTCTGGATCGCCCACTGTAGGCGCGATGCGTGCTGCCATTAGGGGTTTAGACAGCAGAGGGAGGCGGGGCATTTCCCCAAAGCAACAGGGCCGCAAGTGCCAACATGTTGAATTTGCTTGAGCCGTCAGACGGGAAGACCGTCCGGCGGCCGAAAATGGGCGACCCGCCATTGCTTGCGAAAAACGTCCGAAGGCGGGATGCTGAGTCCTAATACAAAGTTAGACCGACAGGACCAAGTGCATGACATACGTATTCGTAAGCAGGCCAACATGGGTGGCGCCAAACTTCGAGAAGGGCCTCGCCTCCTTTCTGCGGCTACTCGAGAACATGAAACTCAAGCCACGCACGCTCGGCGCGGGCGGAGACTATCCAAGCAAGTCGCCCCTGGATGAGGTCATCGCTCTCATGAACGAGTGCCAGGGGGCGATCATCCTCGGATATCCGCAGATAGTCGTCACAGCCGGAAAGTGCAAGGACAAGGACCTGACCGACACGCTTCTGCTTCCCACCGAGTGGAATCACATCGAGGCAGGTTTGGCGTATGCCAAGGGCCTTCCCCTCCTCACAGTGCACCACCGGGGCGTTAAGCGAGGAGTCTTCGATCGGGGCGCCGTGAATAGCTTCGTGTATGAGATCGATCTCACGGACGCGGCCTGGCCCCTTGACGAACGAATTTCTGGTGCTCTCACGAAATGGACAAAGGACGTTGTGAAGAATCCACACCGCGTGGCCCTTGTCGATCCCGAGAAGGGGCGGAAGCCCCTGACGAAGGAGCTCGTATCTGTGCTCCAGGTGATCGCTTCCAACCCGATGTCGCAGCCAGAGGACGTAGCTCAGATTCTCAAGATCAGTGACGAGAAGGCCGCCTACTTTGTCGGGGAGCTTTCAAAGGCAGGCCTTGTGACAATAGACGGATCCCTGGGCATCATGGCCTTGTTGCAGCTCAGCCACGAAGGAAGGGCGGCACTGGTTGAGAGAGGCCTGCTGTAGATGCTGCGGTCTAACATGCCGTTGAAGCTGTCGGTCGGCCGCAGACGGCCGCCCGCAGCTTAACGGCAAGGCGTTATGCGGAGCACACAAGAAAGCGTCGCCAGATGAGCTGCTCACGTTGTCAGGAACTTGGAATCAAGTTCAGCATTCGCTCGCCAGGGGAATTGCAGAAAGCCATCCGAGTAGTTCGGGCGAACCTTGCAGACGGAACTCTTGAGCAGCAGCCCGGCAACCCGGTGCACCCCATGCTCCCCTTCCTGTCGTTGACGGAGGTGGGGCCTTGGGACGACTATCTACTCTATGAGTTTCGGTGCACCTCCTGCGGGGCAAGATTCACGTTGTCCGTCGAGACGTACCATGGTGCGGGTGGTTCCTGGACTCCGGGGTGATGGCAACGAGCCCGCATAACATGCCGTTGAAGCGGATGGTCGGCCGCGGACGGCCGCCCACCGCTTAACGGCAAGGCGTTGGGCTGACGTGGAGGAGCATCCGGGGCCAAGGTTCACGGTTCCGAGGTGGTTTCTACCGAGTAGTGATACGATATGTTGCTTAGACCAACGTTGGGGAGTTCGCAGTGAAGCTTGTTGAATTCTACTTGAGTAAGACGCCGCCGATTCAGCTTGTGGACGTGAAGGATCTCTCGGAAGTTGTGGTTGTCGCAGGACCCAACGGAGTCGGGAAGACGCGCGCTATCACGGCTCTCCTCGGGGTCTTCCAGAACCCAAACCCGACTCCCAACGCCCGTCTCAAGCTTCAAGCAACCACGGCCGCCGAGCAGAGAGCCTGGGGCGGCCGAGCCTACCTCGAAACGGCGGATCCCGGTCAAGCCCAGATCCTCCGTGGGTATCTCCAGAGAAACCAGAAACGTGGCGGCCTTCGGGGCGGCGTGCTGAACTTCGACTCCTCTAGATCATTCGAGAAGATCGAGCCCTATGCCTGGTCCTGGGACTTCCAGGATCCGTTCGAAGAACAAATCGGATGGCAGCACTCATTCCAGCCGGTGCGAAATCGGTTCCAGGACGTCATCCACTCGCTACTCCGAAAGGTCCGGAGCCACAAGGAGCGCATCTCCGACCGGGCGATCGCGCTAATGGAAGCCGGAGAAACCAGCATGCCCCTCCAACTGGGCGACCCGCTCGAGAAGTTCAAGCTCGCCTTTGCCAGACTACTTCCGGGCAAGACGCTGCTGAACTTGGACCAGAAAACACAGACGATTCAATACCAATCAGGAACAGCGACGCTGCCACTGCTCTCTCTCAGCTCGGGCGAGCGAGAGGTTGTGACCATCGTCTTCGATTTTCTGCTTCGGGATCCTCAGGACTGCATAGTCGTCTTTGACGAGCCGGAGCTTCATCTTCATCCCGAACTGAGCTACCGATTGTTGCGAACATTGCGTGATGCCGGCGACCGGAACCAATTCATCTTCTGTACTCACTCAGCGGACATCATCACCGCCTCTCTCGACCAAACTGTCGTGTTCATCGCGCCTCCAGGTGGCCCCTCCACCAATCAAGCAATTGCAGTTCGCGAAGACGACGAGAACTCTACCGTCTTGAATCTGCTTGGTCAGTCGGTAGGCGTCATCTCCCTGGGAAGACGCCTTGTTCTGATCGAGGGGGAAAAGAATAGCCTCGACAAGCAAACCTATGGAGCCATCGTCGGGGGAGAATATCCCGAGTTGGTACTGGTCCCCGTCGGAGGCAAGGGTACCCTTGCTACCTTCGCCGGAGCGCTCACGGGTGTTCTCCAAAAATCGCTCTGGGGCATCGACTGGTTCATGCTGGCCGACGGTGATGCCGCGTCCGCAATTCCGGATGCCGCAGGATCAGCGGATCGATCCGGCGGCCGGCTGCGCCTGCTTCCCCGCTACCATCTGGAGAACTACTTCCTCGATGAGCACGTGATAGCTGCTGTATTCGCACATCTCGAGGAGCCGGCGGATTCCTGGCTCCGCCAGCCTGAGCAGATCCGTCGAGCGATGCGTGAACTGGCCACGCCGCTTGTCTCCTACGGGGTCGCCCTTCGCGTGTCACACCGCCTCAGGACGGCCGCAGGCAACGTGGACTTGCTCCCAAAGGATTGCCACCGTCTCGGCGTTGAGGAGCTGGTTGCGGCCTTCGAGGAACGGCGGGTTCAGGAGCACGGTCGGCTGGGTTCCGTCCTCAGCGACACGACGATTGCCCTAACTGTGCGAGGCGAGTTTGACAAGCTCCAGGGCGCCTTGGCTGCCGACAAGGACGACTGGAAGCGCGACATACCGGGTCGTCCAATAGTGAAGATGTTTGCCGCGAAAGCGAAGCTCGAAATCGCCACCTTCAAGCGACTCTATGTCAAGTGTGGTCTCGAACACGAGAGCAACCCATTTGGCGATATCCGTGGCATTTTTCGGGATTTCGCACGGTACGGGCTGCCCGAAGGTGGGGACGCGGCCCAACAAGGCGTTGCACCCGACGATCGGCCGCGGACGGCCGCTCGCGGGTGAACGCCAAGGCGTTCGGCTGACGACGGAGCACCCATGAGGATTTCTGGCTCGGGAAAACAAACGTATCTCTACTTGAACGGCATCGCCGCCACCAGGACTATCCGTCTCAGCGAGAATGTTGAGCTCCTGCCGGCAAGGTGTGAACCGGATCCCAAAACCATCATCCAAATGTCAAAGTCCGAAATCGATATCGGTGTGGCCGCCATATTTCTCCGGAGCGTTGGAAGCCAGCTCCGTGTCGTTGCCAAAAGCCCCAAAGAACTGGCGATCCGTGCCTGGAATTCGATCTGGGATGGAGTCTTGCTCAGTGCCTTCTTCGACTGTGAGGTAGAATGCAACTTTCAGTGTAACACTCCGGCCGAGCGCTTCGGTCCTAAGAGCCGTCTCGAAATCACCAACTATTGGTTGCACGGACTGAGTGGCGAGCCACACGTGATTACGGACGAAGAGTCCGTTTGGCTGGAGGCGAACTTCAAAAACGCGAGGGAACTACTGGCGAAAGAAAGGTTCATGGATGCGGCAAATGCGCTGTCGTCCTATCGGTGGCACCGACAGCCTCGGGCAAGGTTGGCTATGCTTTGGGCTGGAATTGAAGGTCTGTTTGGAATAGATAGCGAGCTAGCGTTTCGGCTCAGTCTATACACGGCTAGGTTCCTCGAACCGGACGACGACCTGGCGAGGAAGAGGGTATTCGCTGACACCAAGAGGTTGTATAAGCAGAGATCGGCTGCTGTGCATGGCGCGAAGATCAAGGGTGATGGTGATGCCAGTGTGCGAGAATCCGTCGGCCTCCTTCAGAGACTTCTTCGGCGCTGCGTCGAGGGGGCCGATCTCCCAGATGTTGAGAGCCTAGTTCCGTGACTCCTGTGAGGGCGCAGCCGAACTCACTCCCTGAGCCGGACCGCAAGCGAAAATCACACTGACTGAGCGGCGTGGGCGATGATGGGCGAATGACGTTTCTGTAGAGCGAGGAGGTAGCGGGCTTCGTCATAGGGCTGGCGGTCGTGCCAGCAGCGCCAAAGGATGCGAATCCATTTGAATGCCAAGGCGCGCAGGATGACGTGGTGGGGAACCCCCTTGGCCCGTCGGCTCTCGTAGAAAGCCTTGGCCCAGAAGGAATGGGGGACGGTCTCACCCACCCACTCGACGAAGGTCTGGCGGAGGAATTTGGGGCCGATGAAGCGCCAGTGAGTCCACGACTTGTTGCCGCTGCGCTCTACGACGGGAGCGATGCCGGTGCATTTCTGCACGGAAGCGGCGTTGGGGAAACGGTCTCTGTTCTCGCCGAAGGCAGCGAGAAGCCGCGGCGCCAGGGCCGCGCCGGCGCCAGGCAGCGCCGCGAAGATGTGGAAATCGGGCAGCTCGGCAGAGCGAGCGGCGATTTCGGCGTCGAACCGGCTGATGGCTTCTGACAGGGCGCCGATTTGTGCGAGCAGGGACTCGGCCATGAGTCGGTTGGGTTCGATGATGGCCACGTCAGACGTGAGCGGACGGGCAGCCTTGATGGCGTCCACGCGGCGTTCGGTGGTCTTGCCGTAGCGGACGTTGTGGGCATGGAAGAAGTCGACCAGGGTGTCGCGATGGGCACGCTTGGCAGCGTCGAGCGTCGGCCAGCGTGTGACGAAGTCGATGAAGACATCGGTGTGCTTGTCGCGGAACCAGCGCAGAACCTGGGGGAAATACTCTTTGAGGGCGTAGGTCACACGATTGATGAGGCGGCAGCGATCTTCGACGAGGGTACGACGGTCTTGCACGAGGCGCTGCAGGGAACGCATGGCCGGGCGTTCGCGGCGCAGCGGCGACAGGCGGTCGAAGTGGTGACGGAAGAGATCGAGGGCGAGGAAGGCATCCTTGGGATCGTCCTTGGCGCGACTTGGCGAGAAGGCCCGACGGTACTTGGCCAGCATGGCCGGGTTGATGGGAAAGATGACGAAGAAGTCGTATTCGAGGAGGGCGGAGACGATAGGACCACGGGCGAGCTCGAGGCAGACGGCGATGGGACGGCCGCCGAAGCGCTGCTTGAGCCCGGCGGCCCAGACATCGATGGCGACGGGGTCATGTTCGAGGACGGAAAACTCCGGGGTGGGCTGTCCCGTCTCGAGGAGGCAGATGTCGTGTTTTCGGTCGGCCCAGTCGAGGCCGATGACGGCAACGAAGTCGGAAGGATGGCTTGGCATGGGGCACCTCGGTTAGAGTTGGGTTCGGGACATGCGAAGCCAGGCCCAGCGAAGGCAATATGGAGAGCCGGTGATTGCGGCTGCCCCTGAGTATTCGTTACGGGCAAAGGCACACCCGCGGAATCGAAGCAGAGTTCGAGAGCATCAAGTGCTCGCCGTTGCATATTCGTATTCCGCGGGTGCATGTCCCGCTTCGATTCTGGCGGAAGATCCGCGAGTCTCGAAATCAGAACGGATTACCCATAATGGCGTTGCAGGGGACGAAGGCCTGTCAACTCTCCGTCGATGATTGACGAGCCAGGGCCGCGCGGCTCATGAGATGAAGAGCGGCCGCCGCGCGGCCCCGGCAGTGCTACTATCGACCACCACCTACGGCCTTCGCCGGTGAACGGCAAGGCGTTAGCCAGGCCGAGCCGCACCCTTCTTTGCCCGAAACTTCACGCCCGGCAGGCCCTCGAAGTCTGCGTCCTGTGTCCACAACGTCGCTTCGGCCTGCCGAGCGGTCGCAAGCACGACGCTGTCAGCGAGGGCCAGCTTCGTGTCGCTTCCGATCTTGGCGGCAATCAGTGCCAGGGCGGAATCAAGGTCCACGACCCGCCCCTGCTGCATCACTGCCACGACCTGAAGCGCAGGGCCTTCACCTCGCTGCTGACATACCCGTTTGAATACTTCTAGCAGGCAGATCGACGGAACCACCAACTCATCGGTGTCCTCGATCGCCGGTGCGAAGAATCCCGCATTCGGACCATCCGCAAAGTATTCAAGCCATGCGGAAGAATCGACGACGTTCACACTCGATCCTTATCGCGAGGGACCGTCGTGTTGATACCCTTCAAGAAGCCACGCATTGCCCGTGGTGGCCGGACGGGAATGAACTCTACGCGATCCAGGTACTGCAGCGCCTCCACCTTCTGCCCAGCCTTTAACCCAAGGGTTTCACGGATCTGAAGAGGGATGACAACCTGGAACTTTGGCGATAGCGTAACCGTCGACATGGTCTTCTCCGTACAACGTTTCTTTAATCTATCATAATGTCGTTGTACGATGCAAGGCTGGCTAACCCGTCGCAGCTGACGATCCCGCCGCAGGGGACATTGGTGTAACATCAACGCGCCGGCTAGGCGGCGGGATCGCAGCTTAACGGCAAAGCGTCGCCCATGTGCAAGACCTCGGCGATACAGTCGGCGAGCGCGACTTGCTGGGCTTCGTGTTCGAACTTGAGCGACTGGACCCAGCGCCACCAGGGATGCGTCCAGGCGCCACTCTCCTCGGGCTCGCGCAGATCGCGACGGAGCAGATGCTTGACCAGGCGGTGCTTGGCGCGACTCTCGTCGGCCTTGGCGGCGGCGCGCTGGCGGACCAGATCGCGCAGCGCTTCGTGCTCTGGCGATGGCACCCAGACCGGAGTGAGGTCACCGGCCTGGTAGGACTGCGCGAGCTTCTCGGCATCGCGACGATCGGTCTTCACCTTGTCGGTTGGGGAACTTGCCGAGGCTGCGAATACGTCCGCGCCCTACCGACTCCTCCGTTGTGGCTCTGCGTCTTGTGTCTCTCACCAGGCCCGAGCGTAACCCACGGTCCCGGTGTGAGTCGGTCGTTCCATTCTGACTAGCCAGTCACCGACGCGCGAGGTGAATGGAGTTCGATCGGAAGAACTCGCGCAAAATGCGCGAAGTCCGCGTCTGTCGTGAGGATGCCGAACCCTCTTCGTGCGGCCGTTGCACAGATGAGGAAGTCCGTGTTGGAACCCTGGATGCCACTTGCTCGGCATCTGCTAAAGAATGAGGCTGCTTCCTCGTAGTCCTCAGCTTCCAACAGGATGTCCGGAAACGCACGAAGACTACTTCGCAGGGTTTCGAACTGCTGCTCCCCACGGACACCGGACAGGAGTTCCTGCCTTACGGGGCCGAGCATAGTGGCTCGGCCTTCCCGTACCAACTCGGCAAGTTCCCTAGTCTGAGCATTGGCCGATGATCGCTGCCTGCGAAGCGCAAGCGACCAGACGGAGGTGTCGATGATTATGTTCATGCGCGGCGGCGTTGCTGCTTGTAGTTGTACTTGGGATCAAAGTCGACCTTCCCAAACAGGTCCAGGATCTGCGCCTGTTTACGGCGCTGGACGTACTCCTGCAGAGCTTGCGTCACGGTGCCTTTCTTTGTCCGGTGGCCGCCTATGCGGAGGGCTTCGTTCAGCAGCCTGTCATCGATAGCAAGGTTCGTCGCCATGTGTAGAAGTCTACACATCTCCAGACGACGTGCAAGTGTTGCCATAAAGCCGTTGCAGCGGACGACCCCGCCGCAGGGACATCGTGTAGGTTCTGGTTAGGGTGCGGCCAGTTTTTCCGCCAAGCCCGAAGAGCGAGTCAGGCTGGTGGAGGCGCCGGCAGCGAGCACTTCCGCGCTGCCGCAGATCACGACTGCGTGCCGCGCGCGCGTGAGCGCCGTGTAGAGCAACTCGCGCGTGAAAAGAGGCAGGGGCTGCTCGGGCAAGAGCAGCAAGATCTGGTCGTGCTCGGAGCCTTGCGCCCTGTGCACCGTCAGGGCGTAAGCCAGGGCCAAACTGTCGCCCATTGTCTCGGGCGGCACCGCCAGCCAGCGCGGGGCTGCTGCTGTCGCCAGGCGAAACACGGCCATGGGTCGGGCGGCCTGGCCGGACTGCGCGACTGACAGGATGAATCCCTGATCGCCATTCCACAGGCCGCGCTCATAGTCGTTGCGCAAGACCAGCACGGGCTCGCCGGGCACAAGCTCACCGTCGACGCCGGCGGGCAGGCCGTGCAAGAAGGCATTGACCGGGTTGACACCGGTGGGCCGCTCGCGCGTCACGCACAGCACGCGCTGGCGCGCAAGGTGCGCGTGCAGGCGAGCCAGGCGTGCGTCGTCGGCGGGCGAGAATCCATCTGGCGCGAGCGAATACTCGTGTTCGATGAGCTGATCCCATTCGGGCAGGGCAACGATCCGGTCCTGGTACCAGCGTTGCAGCACAGCCTCGCGCTGTGTGTCCGGCACAAGCTCGACGCCGTCAAAGACCAGCGCCGCAGTCGTGGGCCGCGACGTGACCAAGGCCGCCAGCCGGCCGGCATCCCCGGCGCGCACGGCTGCGGCACACTCGCCGATGCGACGTCCAGCGGCCTGCGCCTGGTCGGTGCGGAAGCTTCTGTCCAGTCGCACAGCCAGCGTTCCCATGTCGCGAAATACGGCGCCTGCCTCGACTGAAGGCAATTGGTCGGCATCGCCTAGCAGCAGCAACACGGCATCGTCACGCAGCGCCCGCAGCAGCCGATCCATGAGCGACAGATCGATCATCGACCCCTCGTCGACGATAACCGCCCGAGCGGCCAGACGATTATTCTGGTGGTGCAGGAATCGTCCAGTTGCCGGCGAGTAGCCCAGCAGGCGGTGCAGGGTCTGCGCCTCCGGGGAAACAGACTGCAGTTCGCGATCCTCGGCCGACGGAGCGGGCAGCGCGGCCAGCCCGGCTTGAAAGGATTCCTGCAAACGATTGGCCGCCTTGCCGGTCGGCGCGGCCAGCGCCAGCTCGCCAGCGGGCACGCCCATGCGCACCAGCCCGCGGCCTAGCGCGAGCGCGATGGTGGTCTTGCCCGTGCCTGGACCGCCGCTGATCACGGCCAGTCGGCGGCCGAGGCTAGCCGCCACCGCGGCTCGCTGCTCGGCGCTCAAGGTTGGGCTGCTGGTGGCCGCGACCTCGGCGACGACTGCCTTGACGACCTGCGGGTCTGGGCCGGGCTCCGCCGTGCGCGCTTTGATGGCCGCTGCCAGGCTTGTCTCGCAAGCCAGGATGCGCTGGTGATAGAGGAAACCACCGTCGACGATGAGCGGCTTGCGCTCGCCTGGCAACCCGACCAGCGCTGGCACCTTGTCCAGCAGCGAACGCTCGGTCGCTGCCAACGGCATGCGCGTGCTACCCTGACTGTCGCTGATGAGCGATCGCGCGATCAAGACGACCAAATCCCTTCGCTCGGTATCGCCAATCCCGCTGGCAAGCTGGCCCATCTGCCAGGCCAAGAATGCCTCTTCCTCGCCTAGATCAGCGTCGTGCAACTGGGAAAGCAGGCCGGGCGGATAGGCACCAGCGGGCGCCAGGCGTTGGCGGGCCGTGCCCAGCGGAGACAGAGACAGCACAGAGTCCGATTTCATGTGAGACGGAGGCAGTCTACCGGATCGCGAAGCGGGCGAGCCATGCAGCAGGGCTGCGCGGTCTGTAGCGCAACCGCGTCATGGTCGTGGGTGGGCTTGTAGTCGGAGCCATGGTTCGGTAGAACAAAGTTTCGAAAGGACGAACCACCGTGGAAAGCGAACACGAAGATCCAAAGCACGCAGAGCAGGAACCGCATGAGCACGAGGAAGTAGCCGGGAGCAACCCGCCGGGTATCTCGCGGGGCAAGATCTTTCTTGGCCTGGTAGTCGCCGCGGTCGTCATCTTTGCCGCGTACTTCGCCACGCGACGGATTTCCCCCAATTCAGCCGCGATATTGCGTACGACCTCGGCGGATATCACGCTGGTGACCGCGGACCGCACCGACTTGGGCTGCGTGTCTCGTCAGGGCATTCAGGGCTACTACTGCGGTTTTTCCACCGAGATTATCAATTGGCAGGGTGACGAACAAAACAAGCTGGCCCCGTACTACACGCTGGATCGCCACCAGTACCTGATTCCGGGTCTTTTTCTAGAGCCGGCCATTCTCAATCGCTACCAGTCCGATCCTCCCAACAAGCCGCGCGAGCAACTCAAGCGCTTCACAGCCCACTGCCAAATCAAGATCATTGGCAAGTTGGCCGGGGTGCGCACGCACTGGGCGGCCAAGGGCGCGTGGGGGAATCCTGAGGACATCGAAGTCGGAACGATTTCGGGCTGCAAGATCGAAGGCTGAGCCCGCTCGCGTCTAGCGGTGGTTCGGCCATGATTCGCAAGGCGAACCAGCGCGGGTACCAGCCCGCCCTGCCAGGAATCGAACGCAAGACCCTGGTCTACGGAGACCGCACGCTGCTGACCGAGTTTCGCATGCGCAAGGGCAGCACTCTGCCCAGGCACGCGCACCCTCAGGAACAGACTGGCTACCTCGTCAGCGGCCGCATCCGACTGAGTGTCGGTCATCGGACCGTGGTGGCCGGGCCGGGCGATAGCTGGTCTATCCCCGGCGGCAAAGAGCACGGTGCCGATATTCTTGCCGATTCGGTGGCCATCGAGGTGTTCGCTCCGGTACGCAAGGACTACCTGCCACGCCGAAGAATCGCGCCGCGTGGATGACGGCTATCTTCGACCTTCGCGACTGGCTACAATCTTGGACCGCTCGATACTGGGAGGCACTTCGATGCGAACACGCCAGTCCTTGTGTGAACTAGCCGGGATAGCCGTATTGTGTGCCGGCGCCTGTTCGAGATCCAGCCCTGCCACCGTCACTCTGCCGCATTTCAACGATATCACCACGGCCACCCCAGAGATTCAGACCGCGGCGCGCGCTGTCGTGCGTGTGCACACGGCCGGCGAGTACGCGAGCGGATTCTTCATTTCGCCCACTGGCCTGATGCTCACCAATAATCACGTACTGGGCGACCCGGTGTGTGCTGTCGAGGGATGCTATGTCGAGTTGACTCAGATGCACCAGCGTGGCGAGCCACAACAACAACCAAGCACGGTGTTTGGGGTTCCTGCCACCGTCAACGCCGGGCTCGACATGGCAGTGGTTCAATTTTACGACCAGCCCAACGGCAATCAGCTCGCCACTCCAGACTACCTTTCATTCGATGCCCAAGATGCGGCGTCCTTGCTCAATCAACACGTCACCATCGTGGGACACCCTGAAGGCTTCCTCAAGAAATGGACGGACGGCCAGGTTACGGACACCAATGGCCAGTGGATCACGACCACGGCGTACACGCTTCCTGGCGACAGCGGCTCTCCCATACTGAACGACCAGGGCCAAGTAGTGGGACTGCTGCACCGAGGGCCCACTTCGGAGGACCTGTTCTCCCAGACCGGTGTAGACATGTACTCCGTGGGAACCGCATCGGCGCCCATAGTGGCCACCATGGCAGCCCCGCCGTCACCCCCTTTGGTATCCACGACCGCCGCAACCACCAAGGATGAGTTTCTGGCCCATGACAACGTATATCTGAACGCGCGCGCCACGTTCGTCACTGTTGGCGGGATGTCGACAAGCCCGATCCCCATATTGGGAGAGGCTTGCGACGCGGCGCTGGCCCGAACCGACTTCATTTCCACCGACGATCTCAACAGTGCATTGGGCCCCTGCTACCACGCCGAGACCTGGATTGACTGCCGCCTTGATGCGCCCGCCGCGGCATACGTGGTCGTCTGTCCGGCCCCGACGGATCAAGCCACGTGGATCAATCGTCTGCAAAGCGCAAACCAGCTCTGGTTGGGCATGAATGGGCAGCCCGACTATTCCTCGATGACCTTTGGGATGGCTCACTTTCAAACTTCAATGGCCGCCGGCGTGAGCGCGGGCGCACAATCGCTGCAACAAATCCTGGCGGCCGCGAGCCCGGTTCTCGATTTTCGCGTGGCCTACTATCTTGCGGCTTTTGCCACAGAGTCGTATAGCGGAACTGATATTGCGGCCTATATCTCGAATTACAAGCAAGTTCCACACTACGAGCTGCAAGCATACTACATCGCCTACGCAGCCACCTGGCTCTATGGCGATGGCAGCATGAGCAAAGCAGAACTACGGAACTTCCTGCAGCAACTGTTCGCGGATCCGAGCGTCAACACAAACGTCAGGCTGGCCACTGAAGACTACCTGTACCGCATGGATGCACTCTAGCCTGTCTGAAGCCCCCAGAATTCGCTGCCCAGCATCTCGGTTTGCCAGTTAAGCGTGGTTGGCCAGTCGGCCCGGCGGAAATAGATCCCAGACTGCTCATCGCCTGGCCGCATGCCTCGTAGAAAGCAATAGAGCACGCCGCCAAAGCGCCGCTCAAATGCGGCGCGATCATTCAAACCGGCCAGCCGCAGGACAGCCAGCGTGTAGAGCCGCGCCTGGATCTCGTAGTTGTTCTCGCAGTGGGCACGCACCCGGTCGCTGTCCCACGAAGGAAGCCAATCGCCCTTCCAGTCGCACAAGTAGATCCGGCCTTCGTGTTCAAACAGATAGTCAATGAAGCCCTTGACGAGTCCGCGCTCGACGGACCAGGCGCGCCCATCCTCTTGCGGGCGGGTGGTTTGCCCCAGCAAAGGGTGTTCTCGCTCGGGGATAGGATAGAGGAATTCGACCTCGCGCAGTGATGGTCGCGCCTGGCCCAAGCCAGGCACAAGAGAATCGCCCAAGCGCAAAGGCGTATGGAGCGCCGTATGGACCAGATGCGCGGCGTGCGCAATCTGGTCGGGATCGCGATCGTGGCGGTGCGCGAGGCGCAGCAAGAGCCTCGCGATCTCGGGCTGGGCCGCCCACTCGGCTGACGATCGGGCATCAGGCAAACCTAGCGGAACCTTCTCCAGGATCGCGTGCAGGAAGATCCCGGACAATCGCCCGCGCGCAAGTTCGTGGGGGTCTACGGGCGCGGGGGCATCGTGCTCGGCGGGCTCGTTGGCGGTGGACAGGTCAGCGGGCTCCTCAGGGACCACGAAGCCGCCGTGGCGGCGCTTCACACTGGTGTACGATGTGACGACAAAGCCCGCGCGCTGTCTGGCAATCTGATGGAACTCCGTTGCGACGAGGTCGGCTGGCAATTTGGGCGGCTGCCAATTCGAAAGCGCCGCAGGCGCAGAAACGGGCAATTCCCCTGGCGCGTCCTCGGCACAGGCCACGGACGTGCGGTGAAACAATCCACTGGTCTTGTCGTCTTCAAGCAGCTTGCCGAGAATCGGGTCGAGCAAACGGTAGGGCCCTGGGACGCCCGAGGAATGTGTCGGGCAGTGCGCAAGGTAGAGCCGTGCACGGGCGCGGGTAAGCGCCACGTAAAGCACGCGCCGGTCCTCGTCGGCGATTTCATTGGCGCAGCTACTCTGCTCTTGCGGGTCGAGCGGGCCCAGGTGCACCACGCGTCGGTCCTGCCGGTCGTGAAACACCCGCAGTGGACTGGAAATCCCGCGATTGAAACCGCCATAGAGGAAAACCACGTCGGCCTCCAGTCCCTTGGCTTTGTGCACAGTCATCACCTGCACGGCATCGGCGTCACTTTCCAGACGCTGCAAGTCTCGCTCGTCGCCCGGAGGCCGACGCGTGCCATTGACATAACCGCCGAGAGTCTCCACCAACCCGCGCAAGTCCGCATGGGTGCGCGCCGCCACTTCCTGCATGACTTCGAAAATGTGCAGATAGTTGGTCAACGCGCGCTCGCTACGGCTCAAGCAGATCTCGCGACTCACAATTCCACTTTGCGCCAGCACGCGTGCGAAAAGCGCACCAAAGTCGCCGGTGAAGGCCAGTTCGCGCCACTCGAAGAGCCGGAGCAACAACGGATCCTCTGCGTCGGGCCGATGTGCCAAGTCGGCCAGGTCTAGGGAAAAAAATGGCGTCAAGAAGGCCCGTGCGCGCCGGGTGCGGTCATCGGGCTCGGCAATAGCGCGCAGAAGATCGAGCACGTCCTTGGCCTGGCTGGTCTGAAACAGTTCGTCTTCCTTGTAGAGTGCGAAGGGCAGGCCCGCGGTCCGCAAGCTCGCGCCGATCTCGCGGCACTCAGTGTTGGTGAAGGCGAGCACGAAGATGTCGCGGGCGGTGATCCGCTTGTGGTCGCTGCCGTCGCGTACGAAGAGCGCTCCATCGGAAGAAAGTAGCCGACCAATCTCAGCCGCTATTTGGCGTCGCAAGGCGCGCCGAACGTCCGCCACACCGGTGCGCTCGGGCGCCTGCACATCGAACAGCACCACGCCGGGCCTCGGCTGATTGTCAGTTCCAACCAGACGCCGATCGGTGTGGCCGCAAGTCACTGGCTGGTCGTAGTCGATGCCCGCTCCGGCGCGGAAAAAGCCCGCGGCCTGGTCAAACACGGCGTTGTATCCGTCGATGACCGCTCGGGTAGAACGAAAATTCTGCGCCAGCTTCACCAGGACACCGCCTGCCTGAAGGATCTCCGTCCGCGCGCGCAGGTAGGTGTGCACGTCAGCGCCGCGAAATCGGTAGATGGCCTGTTTGGGATCGCCGATGACGGTCAATACTTGTCGTTCGCGGCTCTCGAAAAATAGGCGCCGGAAGATGAACCACTGCACGTCGTCGGTGTCTTGGAATTCGTCGATCAGCGCGTACTTGTAGCGGCGGCGCAATGTGGACAGGAGCAACTGCGCCGGCTCGCCATCGTCGCTCAGTCGTTCGGCGACCAAAGTCAGCATGTCCTGAAAATCGTAAAGCCCGGCCGCGCGCTTGCGTTCCTGCAGGCGCGCGCGGACCAGCGGTAGGAACTTGTGCGCCACGGCCGCGAACAGTGGCACGCGCGCGTCGCGAATGGCCGCGGTCGCACGCTGCAGCGACGCAATCTCCGGATCAGCCGAGGCCTTTGTCAGATGGTCGAGCAGGTATGGAAAGCCTCTCTCTCCCCAGCCGGACTCGGTTGCCTGCAATTGAGCGAGGAAGGCTGCCACTTCGCCGGTCTTGCCTGCCTGTCCTGCCAATGCGGAGAGCGCGGTCACTCGTGTCAGCACTGCCTTTGGCGTGGATCCCTTGATCCCAGCCTTCTTCAATCGCTCAGCCAGCGTTGGATCAGCGGTCGTCTCCGCTGGCCATGCGGCGATGGCCGCAGTCAGAGCAGCCTCGTCGAATTGTGGCTGCAGGGCCTCCGGCCGCGACGGAAAGATGCGGGCCAACTCGGCCGCACATTCGCGCAGGGCACTCTGCAAGCGGGCAGCGCTGTGGCCGGTGGACAGGTAGGCGCGCAGATAGGGCTGCAGTTCAGGCTGAACCGCGAAATCATCGCGCAGTGATTCCGCGAAAGCAGCGTGAAAGGCATCACTCTCGTCCACCGCCTGCTCGTCAAACATGCGTCGATGCAAGAAGGCGTGATCCCCCAGAATCCCACGACAAAAACCGTGGATTGTCGAAACAGTCGCGCGATCGAATGCCAGCAGGGCATCGCGCAGCCGGCCGCGCGCAGTATCGTCCAGTAGCCAGCATGGTTGCTCTGGCCGAGCAGCAAAGCTGGGGTGGTCGGCCGAAAGATGGCAAAGCTCACTCAGCTTCTTGCGCAAGCGCAGGCAAAGCTCCGCCGTGGCTCGCTCAGTGAAGGTGACGACAAGGATCTCCTCCATGTGCGCGCCGTGATTGAGCAGCAACTCGACCACCAGATGCTCAAGCAAGTAGGTCTTGCCAGTACCGGCCGACGCCTCAACTACGGCATGCCGCGCACCTAGCTGATCCAGCTCGGGCGGCCTCGGATAGCGTATGGCGGCACTCATTTGGTCCCGGCTTCCAATTCAAAGTAGAGGCCGAAGCGAGCAACCGCCATGTGCGCGGCTGCTTCGGCTGAGGGCGGATTCCACCGCTCGACCGCGTCGCGGATCGGGCCGTACTTTGTGCTGAGGAAAATGCGCCCGCCTTCGCGGTACCGTCGGCAAAGACTGGCGGCCTCGTCCCCTGCCATGGTGCCTTTGCGCCGAGCGTGGAACACTGCCTCGCAAGGCAGAACGTAGGCGTGAAGGCCAGTGGGCGCGCCGTCCAAGCCAAGCGTGCCGGTCAGCATGTCGCGCACCAGGCGTGCCAGATACTCGCGTGCGCGCGTCTGGTCCAGCTCGGCAAAGCAGCGCTCTTCGATGTTGTTCTCTTCGACGTGGGTAAGCAGCAGCAGCCCACGGTAGCCAGCCGTGTCTTGGGACAGTCCCGCGGCCGCCAGGGCCACGTGATCCAGGAATGCGGCCAAAGACTCCTTGTCGCGGCGGATCTCCTCGTCAGCATCCCTCGCGCGGCAGCTGAGAATGACCGAGGCTCGCGGCCTGTCCGCGGTTTCCACGAGAACGCTGGTGCGACCTTGGACCTCCACGTGCAGCGGGGGCCGTGTCTCGTCGGCGGCCAGCTCGACTGTGATGCCCGGCAGGATCTCGCGCGCGTCTTCGTCCTCGAACGCTTGGCCAAAGTGCAACACGCGGCCGTGCAATGAACCACTACCGGCAATGCGACCAAGCTGTTCAGTCCACTGGCTCAAGGTGGCTGCGTGATGCTCGCGCTCGGCCTCGCGGAAAAGTCCGGCTGGCCCGCGGCCTGCCAATTCTTCACGCAGGCTGATCCCCTCATAGCGGGCCGCCACGGCTTCAAGTGATGGCACTGCTGTCGACGCCAGTATTGCGCCGATCATGGCTTCGCGCAGATGGGTTGTCCGATCCAATGCGCTCGTGGCAAAAGGCTCGTCCTCGAGGTCGGCCAGCTCGTCGTCGCTTTGGCTCTCGCGCAGCCGCAGGCGAAAACGCGCCGAGCCCTGCAGGGGATCTTCGAGAAATTGACGAAGCTCCGCCAGAGTGACGATCAGCTTGTCTGCTGCCACAGTCGGCTCAACTGCTGCCAGCGGCGCGGGCAATGACAGTCGAACTGCCACCTCGGAAAAGGCCGACGGCGAAAGCGCGTGGCGAAGATCCGCGAGGTTCGCGGGAGCGGCTGTTTCCGCTGGCAGCGCCGCGCGCAACGACTTGCCCAGATCCTGGGCCGCATGCTCGGCGCGTGCGAGCGGCAAAGCGTCCAGTCGTTCGATGTCGTCGTAGCGACGCAGCGGCGGCGGTCTAGCGTCGAACAATTTGTTCACTTCATCTTCTGCAAGGTAGCCGCTCGACAGGATTTCGCGCAGTTCAAGCAGCACGGCCGAAGGCGGCCGCTCCTCGCCGGTGATCTCGTCGCGACCCACATAGGAAAGCACCAGCCGATCGCGCGCACACAGCAGCGTCTCCAGAAACATGTAGAGATCCTGCTCACGGGGCGTGACGTCGCCTGGCTCGCGTCGGGCCTCGCGCAAGTCCAGATCCCCGCGGCGCGCGCTGCGCGGGAAATCGCCCTGGCCCAATCCGAGCACGAAGACCACGCGGAAAGGAATGGCTCGCATGGGCACGAAGGACGCCACGGTCACGCCGCGCGCGAGATATTGCCCGCGCGAGCCGGGAACGGATGCGAGCGCGCCACGCGCCAGTTCGGCCGCGATCCGATAGCTGACTGGCAAGTCTTGCAAACCCAAGTCCTCGATCTCGTCAAGGCTAGCCCGCCAGCGGCCGAGCAGCCCCTCCTCGGCGTCGTCGCTGATACGGGAACCCTGAGAGGGTTCCCATGCCCTTCGGCTCCCCACGCCCACCCCCACCCCGCTCGCTTCGCTCGGCCTCGCGCCATGGTCCGCGGCGAGCAACGAGGGCGCGCGCGAAGCGCGCGGGGCGGGCAGGGTGGCTGTCGGTCCCGAAGCCCCCGAAGGGGGAGCTCGCCGGCTCCCCGCGCGAACAGGCCCAAGGTACGTGGCCAGCATGCCGCGGATGAAATCCAGCCACTCGTGGAGCGGGCGTTCAAGCGGGCCGTCCTTGCCAGCCGCGAAGCGCGCATCAGCGATCAGCGAGCGCACGAGAAGCGCGAAGCCGAGCGCGGCGGCACGATCGTCGGGCGCAGTCTCGACCGGCAGATACTGGTCCTGCCCGAGGCTGACGGGCGTTTCATCGCCGCTGCGTTCTCCCAGCATGAACGCGCCCAGGGCCAGTCGGCGCAGGCCCTGATCCCAGGTGAGCAGATCACGATCCAGGTAGCTTCCCGCCAAATCCCGTCGATCGGCACCGCGCACGATCCCTAGCTCGTCGACGAGGCGCAGCCAGTGCGCGGGCCGCGCTTCGGGAATACTTGCCATCAACGACGGGTGGGTGAGCAGAGGCACCAGCTCCTTGCGCGAAAACGACGAGAACGGCAAGTCGAGCAGCATCTGCGCGGCCTCGTCCAGCCGGTGCCCGCCGCCGAGCGGCAGGTCCACCACATGATGGGGCAAATCGCGGCTCTCGGCAAAGACCGCGCTCACTTGCGAAAGATATGAATCCTTGCGCGATTCGGGGACAATGACCGCGATGTCGTTGCAGCGCAGATCGGGCTGCGCGCGCAAACAGCGCCAGATCTCGGCCGCCACTACCTCCAGCTCGCGGCGAACGCCGGGACAGGACAACACCTGCAAGCTGCCGTCAGCGCCCAGCGCCGGGTCGGGCTCGCTTCTGGCCGCGCGATCCAAGATGTCGTTTTGCAAACGCGCCAGCAACGTGGCTGCGGGCGAGACTGCGAAGTGTTCCTCGAAGTCGTACCCATCGAGCTCCCCTAGCAAACGCAGATTCTCGCGGCCGGGCCGGCCCCATAGTCGCAGAGCGAGATTCTCGGATTGATTCAGAAGACCGAAAGGATCGTCGTCGAGCGGCCGTTCTGTTTGGGGCATCCTGGCCACCCGACGGCGCAGCTCGGCCGGGGTTTCCACGTCCTCCCAGAATTCGCGACAGGGATTCAGTGTGTACAGGTAGACGTCGATGTGGCGAGCAAGCACGCCCAGCATGCGATGGTAGGCCGGCGCTACATACGAGGCGCCGAACAGATGCAGCGCCGGTCCCAGCTCGTCAACGGGAAACTTGCCCAGCGTCTCGGCGCGCGCCAGCAGCTCGTCGATGCGCATCCAGACCACGCCCTCGGCTTGCGAGCGAAGCGCGATGCGACCAGAGGGGCCGAAGATGGCCAGCCAGAGCGCGCGTTGCCAAGTTTCGGTCGGTGCGAACAGATGGTTGTCGTCGAGAGTTGTGCCCGTCTCCCACTGCTTCACCATTTCGGCGCGCGAAACCGCGTATTCCTCGAACAGAGGACCCAGCCGGAAGGCAAGCTGGCAGCGGCGGCGATCGACAGCGTCGCGCGAAACGCCGCCCGCCAGAAGATAGTCACGCACTGGCTCCATTCCCGGCCGCGCCAGGAAGCCCTCGTCGTGAAACAGCGCCAGCACGTGCGCCTCGATCTGTTGCGCATCCACCGCGCGGCCGTTGGGCAGCGCCTGCTCCGCCACATGGCCGAGCAGCTTGCGCAGGAACGTCACCCGCAAATTGGCCGCGATCCCGCACGCCCGAGCGACGCCCAGGCGCAAGTACGTCTCCACGTTGCGGTTGGGCACGACCACGCGCACCGGCGAAAACGGACCCGCGCTCTGCCGCTCGCGCTGCATGTTGCGCACGAACGCCTGCAAGAGCGCCTCGGTGCGGTTGGAGCAGCAAACTCGAATCATGCGGGTGCAGAATAACCCCTCCACTTGCATAAAGACCAGGGCAGCGGGAAGCCGTAGCCGAATACAAAGTCGCCGGACGCAGCAGGAAGCCCGACGTACTTCGCCCGTATGCCGTGAAGCCAACCGACGCAACCTGGACGGCCGCAGATCTCCGCGAAACCCGCACTGCTCCCATCGATCTCGGGGCCGTCAGCTCACACTGAAGAAGAGCGTACCCCCTGCACGCACGCAGCAAACTCAGGGCATCTCGACGGCTCCGATGTCCGGCTGCGCGTCCCGCTGTCGACCGTAGATGTCGTAGTCGTAATAGTCGGCAATCGGGTCGCCGCTCGGCTGCATTCGCGTACCCGCATTGATCGCCGGGCTGTTCGAGATGAGGACGCCGTCGAAATTCAAGGGATTCAGGTACTGGTTCTCGGTAACTTCGAGAGATCCCTGCACGGCCGTGCGTTCACAGCCCAGCCCCGACCCGGCTCCGGGACTGTAGATGGCCGTGAAGTTGAAGCCAGGCGATCCCGGCATCAGCCGCCGGCTGGAAAGCTACTGCCAGCAAGAACTCGGCGGGCGAAGTCCTGGTGGCGCAGAATAGTCTGCGTGGGTGTGAGTGGCTCTCGCCAGGCGCGAGAAGACTTCTGACGAACAAGTACAGGTGCGCTAGAATGCGACCAGTGGATTGGGCAATGACGAGAAATGCCGTCGTTCAGTTTGTGCTGGCATTGATCGCGTGTGCGCTGTACGCATGCGGCGGGCACAGAACAGGCGGTGCACAAACTGAGGACGACGGCGGTACTGCGGTGAGCGGCACGTTTGTCCCCGAAATCGGCGGCGCTCCTGATGCGGCCCCGCCGTTCGGGCCGCTCGATCCAGTGCCCTGCGGCAGCCTGGGCATGGGCGGGGTTTCTGCCACGGCATTTTCGCCTGACGGCACGTTGTTGGCCGTGGCGGGAAAGAGACTCAGTCTGCTGAGCACGGATGACTGGCACGAGGTCAGACAATTTGACGATTCGTCCTTCACCTACAACTGGGCGCGGCTGGCCTTCACGGCCGGCGGCACCTTGCTGATCAGCGTAGGCAACGCTCCGGGGCAGCTGGCCATCTGGAGGGTGGAAGACGGCACGCTTTTCTACACGTTGCAGTTACCTGTCGATTGGCACCTCGTGAGCTTTCCGAAGAGGGTCGGGATATCGGCGCTGGGCTTGCTGGCGCTGACCGATGGCGATTCGGTGGTTCTTTGGAATGTGGCGGAGCAACGCACGGTTGGCGCAATCAAGCCGACCCGGGGAAAGGTCGGCTACCTGGCGCTGTCCGACGCCGGCGACATCCTGGCAATCGAGGAACGGGAAACGCAGATACCTGACGGTGGGTTGGTCCCGCCGACAGCCCGGATTTCCCTTTGGAATGCCGGCACAGGCCGATTGCTGAGGACAATTGCAACAGACGGGGCACAAGCAGGGGCGATTGCCTTATCACCAGGGGCGGATCTGCTGGCAATTGCACTCATGAATTCCGCTTCGACCTGCCCGAATTGGAATATTTGCGATTCCCGCGTGAACTTCTATCGCACCTCCGACGGGACGCTGCTGCGGGGTACGGGAGCTTTCCGTGGCTCCTTGACGACAGACTATTGGGACGAATTGAACTACGCCCCGGTCGGAGACTTGGTTGCGCTGTCAAACAATGATCAGAACCCCGGTGCGCCGACGGTGTCGATCTTTCGGGCGTCTGATGGGGCTGAACTCAACCAGTTTTTCAGCGGGGGCGGGATTTCCTTGTCCCCCAACGGACAGATGGCGATTCCACATGGCGCCTCGCTCGAGATCCGCAATCCACTGGACGGAACTATCACTCACGTCGTCTCGCAGGGAAGTCTCTCTGTCGTGAACGCGGTTGCATTCTCGCCTGACGGCAGATTGCTGGCAACTGCAGGGGGACCAGCTCGCAACTGGGGATACGGCGCGATTTTGGACTACGACATATATCTTTGGAGCGTTGCTGACAGCACACTCAACTCACGGCTGCGAGGACATGAGGGGCCAGTACGAGCCCTCGCGTTTTCCCCGGACGGCCAGACCATCGCCAGCGCGGGCGACGACGCGACTGTCAGGATGTGGAGCACCACCGGAGCCACGACCCCAGTGGTACTACAGCAGAGCCTGCCCATCAGAACGGTGGCCTTCTCTCCCGACGGAACTCTGCTTGCCTCTGGCGACACGGGAGGCACGGTGCTGCTGAGAAGTGCCCAGGACGGAAGCATCGTGCGCACGCTGAAATCGCAGGACGGGATCTACACTCTCGTCTTCTCGAACGACGGCACGCTGCTGGCGACCGGCGGAACCAATCCCAGCATCATGTTGTGGGACGTCGCGACCGGACAGCCGATCACGTCCGCCTCGCACGGCGACAGCGTCGTTGCCCTGGCGTTTACTCCAGATGGATCCTTGTTGGCCAGCGCCGCGACCGGCGGGCAGTTTGTCCCCGACGGTGATCCAAACATCCAACTCTGGCAGGTCACCGATTCATCACTTGTCGCCCAGACAGCGATTGCCGTCGGTGAAATCAATGGGTTCAATGGGTTCACGTCCTGGTACTATCCCGTCTGGGCGTTGGCCATCTCGCCCGACGGCGCGACCCTGCTGGCTGCCGGACCGAACTATCAGGGGCAAATGTACCGACTGCCAGGGGGAGACCACATCGGAGAATTCGCGCGCATATCCGGCGGGGTATTCGCGGTGTCTCCGGACAGTTCCCGCATCGCTCTCGGCTCCAACCCGATCGATCTCTGGTGCCGAACGCCGTAGCCAAGCCGGTCGACAATCACGGCTGAACGGTCAGCGCCCACAGGCCATCCTCGTCGGATACAACGGGCCCGCGAACGGTAAATGTCACCAGCAGGGGAGAGTCGGCCGGACACCCTGGCGGCACGACGATCTCCGTTGAGACTGTTGCCCCGCCTGCCCAGCGCCACTGCCGTCTCCCATTCGCACTTTGGGACGCAGGCTCGGGGCAAACCGGCACGTCGACCCAGAACGACGACACTGGTGAAGCCAGGGTTCGCTGCTGATCCGAACGAAGATCGTAGAGCACCAGATCGCCGGTCTGATTTTGCGGCGAGAAGCTAACATTGGCGACAACCACACCGCGCCCGATTGCGACGGAGTCCACCTCCTCGGCCAGACGCCTGACCTGGAAAGCAGGGGGGGAGGCTACGTAAAGGCTGGCTCGCTCGTACGAGCCCCCCGGCACATTGAGTGAGCTCTTGCCGCCGTCCGGCCTGGCCCAGAAAACTGCCGTCCCGGTCGCGGAATCGAAAGCCGCTCCGTCAACCAGGCTCCCCAAGGTGGACAACACCGTCGCTGCTGCCGCGGGGTCGGGCGAAAGCGACCCAGTGCTGGTCACCAGCACTCGCCCCAGAGTAAGCGCATCCTGAAACAGCAGGTAGCCGCTATCAGCCGAGAATATTGGGTCGCCGACAGCGGTGGAAATCGGATCGAGTACAGGACCCAGATGGAGCATCGAGCGATATACGTCCTGACACGCCAGCGGCGCAGTGCCCGTCTCACACACGGACTCGCCGATCAAAGCCAAGTCTCCGGACGGACTCCACAGCAAACCGTCCAACGACAGGCCCGGCCGGGCTTTCACACTGAGCATCTGGTTGCCTTGCACATCATATTGATAAAGCACGCCGGACTCCTGTTGAAAGTTCTCAGCGTAGAAAAAGTGTCGACTATCTGGTGAGAATCCCAGCCAGGGACAGGAGTAACAGTAGGAATTATCAAGAGGCAAGCTAATCAGCTCGCGATACGACGGCAATTCCAGTACGTGGAACCCGCTCGGCTGCGAATTGGGATCGTCGCTGCTCTGCATGTCGCTGACCACGGCCGTGCTTTCGTCAGGGGAAATCAAGAAGGCGCCGACCATTCGGTTGGACGTGTTGGGTGTCGCGCCGGGCTGGTCGATGGCGCCAAGAAAGGACCCGCGAAGCAAGTAGTACAGTCGCCCGCTGGGTGCAAACCAAGCCTGCGATATGCTGCCAATCCTCTGTTCGCCGCCGTCGGGGAGTTGGACGAAGAAACTCTGCTCAGTACCTTCGACGGTTCGCTTGAACAGCAGGCTGTCACCCTGAAGCTGATCGGATGAACCATCCAGGCTGCGCAAGACAGCTCCAGATTCGAGGTCGAAAACCACGATGGTTCCACCGCAGTTGTCCATCACGACGTGCCCTGAACCCGATGCCTGCGCCTGCTGCCAACAGGGGAAGTCCTGGGTCAGCGACTGCGCCGGACCATCGCCGTCAAATGGAACGACGTCCAACTCATTCTGCTTGTCCCAAGTCTGAAAGAGCACGAACGGTCGCGAGCCCGCCCAAGCAATGGTCGGCTTCGAAATGTCCCGGCCTGGGGCCAACCGCGTGCCGAGGCTCTTGCCTTCCAGCGCACAGCCGGTGGTAACCAGCAAAGCCAAGATGCAATAGAGTCTAGTCATTTCAAAAAAGCGCACGGACGCCCACCGAAGGAAGAATGATGCGGAACCCGGTGCGCTGCAAGCCGCCCTCCGGGCTGTACGTGATGCCGTCTGGCTGTTCCGACATGGTTGCGTTGTCGAGTTCGAGGTACGCGTCGAGGAGATAATTGGCAAGGATAAAGCGCTTCTCGACGCGAACGTCCAGTTGCAGGAACGAGGCCAATCGATAGTATTCTACAGTTTCCGCGTAGGTATTGGGAACCGGATAGGGGCGGCCGGTGTTGTAATGAATTCGTCCGCCCACTGTCCAATTGTGGGGAAGACGGTAGTTTGCCAATACACTCGCGATGTGGCGCTGGTCCCAATCCGAGGGAATGACCGGGCCGTAGTCGCCCACCAGCCTGTCCGATCGCGAGACAGTATAGGAAATCCACCCATTGAGTCGGTGGGTGAAATCGCGCTTGAGCATCAGCTCGAGCCCGTAACTGCGTGATTGGCGAAGTTCAAGAATGCCCTTTTGCGGATCGATCTCGAAGATCGTCCGCAGGTCCGAAAGCTGTCCCCTCTGCAAGAAGAGCGTAGCAGTGCCCGAGAACAATCCAGCAACTGGGGTCTCGACCCCCAAAGAACCCTGTCGGGTCTTCTGAATACCTATGCTGGACAGACCAAAGCCTTCATACCCGGGCACAGACACTGGCAGACTGGGCATTTGGGCGAAATAGCCAGCGGCAGCTTTGATCCAGAGCTTTCTCCAGGGACGCCACGCGATGTCGATGCGCGGCTGCAGCGCGGATGCGGTGTGCCCTTCTTCCCAGAAGACATCGCTGCGAAACCCGGGCACGATAAGCAGGCTGTCCGTGGGCTGCAGGTTGATGGACGCGAACGCCCCGACCGAATAGGACTTGCGATGGCGTGCAATGTCTTGCAAGTCAGTGCCGGGAACGTCGGATTCGGGAGCGAAACTTTGGATTTCGGCGTCCACGCCGATGTGCAGCCCCAGCGTGCGAGCCAAAGCGTGCGAATACTCGACCCGGGGAGTGGCCAGATAGGAGCGGACCCCCAAAGGCGTCGTCATGATCTGGTGCAGGTTGATAAGCGTGTGGTCCGTGCCAAGCGCGGCGCTGGCAAGCAAGCGCCCGCCGGCCAGGGAGCCATCCCACGCGATACGGACACGATGGAAACTCGTGTTGGCATCGGTGTCGGGCTCGTCCTTGCGGCTCACTTGGTCCCCTGATCCAAAGAAAAGAATGATGACGCGTCCGGGACCGGCAATGTGGTCAGCGCGGAGCTGGTAATCCCAGTAGCCAACGCTGTACTGGGGCGAGAATCGCGAGACCAGAAACCCGGTGTACGAATAGCGTCCCGCCAATGCGACGCTGCCGCGACCGTCGGGCAGCGGCGAGGTGACGATAGCCCCTGAGTCCAGGGCGCGGATGTCGATGACGGCGCGCGGGCGATCGACCGGCGGCGCGGCAGTGGTGGCCGACACCATGCCGCCCACATATCGTCCAAACTGCACCGGATAGCTTCCCGGATAGAAGCTGAGCTGATCAATGAGCAGCGGATGAATGACCGAGGGACCGAGAGCAAGGTGAAACAGCGACGGCACTTTGATCCCGTCGAGCAAGAACCCCGTGTTGCCGGGATTCGCGCCACGAACCGCGTACAGAGGCAACGGCCAGAGCACAGTCGTGACGCCAGGAAGAGATTCGATCACGCGAAAGGGATCGCCCGTCGAACCCGGCGTTGCGGCAGCCTCTTGGCTTGAAATGGGCAAAGCGGCTCGCAGGGGGCTCGCGGTGACCACGGTCTCGTAGCGCTCCCCGCGCTCGGCGGGCCGCAGAAGAACTCGCAGCGGCTCTGCGCGGGGCAAGTCAACTGCGAGGTCTTCTGACTCGAATCCCGGACACTGGATGTGAAGGCGATGTCTCCCAGGCGTAACGGCCGCCTCGAAAGATCCGTCGGGCCTTGTCTCCGCGGCGGCCTGGCTGTCCACGGCTACGCTAGCACCTTCGATGGGATCACGAGTCCCCTTCCCGACGACCCGACCGCGCAGAAGTGTGGTCAACACGGGTGTTGCGATCGTCATGGCTTCGGGCGATGTCTCAGCGGCTGGCCCAGCGTCGACTGAGTCTGGAACGCCGTCGTTGGGGAAACCCGGCGACGCCAGCGTGCCTGTGCCTTCGTCTTGCCCACCGTCGGGAAACGAGCCGGCAAGCACCGTCGAGACAGCGACAGAGAACGCAAAAGCGGAAGTACCTGCAAGCATCAAGATAGGATCACAAGTCCCGCCGGAATCGTGGCAGCGGCACGACGAAATTGTCAAGCAGCGGGCGCGAGCCTGCAGACTCTCTCCGCAACCGTGCTATGAAATCCGCATGGTGAGCGCATCACGGCCCGGCCTTGCGTTGACGCCAGCCCTGTTCTCGATCGTCTTCCTGGTCGGGTGCCACAGCTCGAAGTCGACAGACCACGGTGACGCAGGTCAGAATGCGGAAAACAGCACTGCAGCGGAGGCTGGCGGTGATTCTGCCAGCGACAGCGCCGCAATTTCCGTAGGCGAGAAGGATAGCGAGCCGCCCGTCGTGGGACCGGCTGTCTGTGACAGCCAGCCCGCTGCGCGCGCGACTGTGCTGTTTCAGGTTCCACGTTCGACTGATCCGGCCGGCAACAACGATTTCTATCGCCTGCCGTTCCCCAACGATATTCGCAAACGCGACGGCAAGATCAGCCTGCAGGGACACCCGCGCCCCGGTGTCAGCCCGCTGCTTGGCTTCGATGTGGTGGATCGATACATCCAGGCGATTGAGGACGATGCAACCGGCTTCGGCACCAATCAGGCCATCTACCTGCGTTTTTCCCGCGATCCGGACCTGGCTACTTTGCAGCAGGCCGGAGCCATTGCGCTCGTCGACATCAGCGCGGGCTCGCCCGAGTATGGGCACACGAGATCGTTCACCTGGGCCGCCGGCGCCGGGAGCACGGCCTACATTTGCGACCGCTGGATTACAATGCGTCCTTCGTTCGGCCAGCCGCTACGGCCGGGCACCACCTACGCGGCTGTTGTGCGGTCGATAGCGCACGACACTGACGGCAACAGTTTTAGTCAGGATGACGATTTCGCCGCCCTGCTGGTGCCCCAGGCACCGGCTGATGCAGATCTGGCCGCCGCCTGGTCCGCGTATGCGCCCTTGCGCAGCTACCTGGCCGACGCCAGCGCCGGCTTCAAGCTGACCGCTGCGGAACTGGCAGTGGCGGTGGTGTACACCACTGAGGCGGTGGAGCAGCCGCTGGCCGCAATCCAGGCCGCCATCAACGCCGCGCCTGTGCCCACCCTGAGCGCGCTGGTGCACTGTGTAGAGGCCGGTGCGGTCTCGCCCTGCGACGACGGTCTGACCGGTGCCGCACATTTGCGCGGATGTCCCACGATTCAGAATGACAGTTTCGACGAGTACCAGGGAACGGTCTCGCTGCCGGTGTTCCAGCAGGGTACGCCGCCATATCTGCAGCCCGAAGACGGCGGCGGAATTTTGCTCGACGCCAGTGGGAACGTCAGCATCGTGCGCAGTGAGCCGGTGTGTTTCTCGCTGGCCGTTCCCAAGGGGACCGCGCCGGCCGCGGGATGGCCACTGGTGGTGTACAGTCACGGCACCGGCGGTTCGTACCGATCGGAGATCGAGTTGGGGCTGGCCGCGGACTACGCCGGCGGCGCGGCTTCGGGTGGTGCAGCCGTTCCCATGGCCACCCTGGGATACGACGGAATCTTGCACGGCACGCGCAACGGCGGCTCGACCGCATCCCCCGACAGTTTGGTGTACAACTTCTACAATCCGCACGCCGCACGCGATAACAACCTGCAGGCTGCGGCCGATCTGCTGGCCCTGCCGCGCGCGTTCGCTGGTCTGAATACCGCTGGTATCAAGCTCGACGGCGGTCATGTGGCGCTGTACGGACACTCGCAGGGCGGCAATGCGACTGCCCTGGCTGCGGCCCGCGATGCCGGCTATGGCGCCGCAGTGATGAGCGGCACCGGCGGGACCATCATGCTTTCTTTGCTCAAGAAGACCCAGCCACTCAACCTGCCTTTGCTGTTGCCGTTCTTGCTGGGAGACTCGCCCGTCGACGACAATCACCCGGTGCTCAACCTGCTGCAGATGTACTTCGAGCGTTCTGACCCGGTGAACTTTGCCCGGCGCTTGTTCCGCGAGCCGGTGGCCGGCGCCCAGCGTCGTCATGTGTTGCACGTGTACGGCACGGCCGACACCTATGCCCCGAACGAGACGCAACGGCGCTATGCCCAGGCCGCGGCTTTCCAGGTCGCGCTGCCGCTAGTCGACGAATACCCGACGCTGCCCGAATACGGCATGGTCACGGTCGCGCCACCGATTTCTGCGAACCAGGCGTTTGCCACACTGGCGCCCATCACCGCGGCGCAGGCGCAATACCAGCCCGATGGCTACGACGGGCACTTCGTTTCCACGACGAATGCCAGCGCGCGCACGGCCATTCAGAAGATGCTAGTCACCCTGGTCCGCGAGCCGAATCCGATCATCGATCCGTAGCCTGCGGCACCCCCAGTCCCAAGCTGCTACGATAGTCTAGGAGTTGCATGATGCAGATCGAGAAGGGCATCGACAAGATCGTCAAGACCATCCGGCTCATGATCCTGGACCGGCCGGGCTACCTGGGTCGCGTGGCCACTGCGGTCGGCAATGCGGGCGGCAACATCACTGACCTGCACCTGGTTTCCTACGGGGTCGAGTACAACACCCGCGATCTCACGCTGTTCATTGACGACGAGGCGCAGCTGCAAGATGTGCTGGCCGAGATCGGCAAAGTCGAGGGCGTGATCATCTCGGAGATCATCGACCCGGTCCTGGAAATGCACCGGGGCGGAAAGATCCGGGTCAAGAGCCGGGTGCCGCTCGACGGCCTGGCGACCCTGCGCAAGATCTACACGCCGGGCGTGGCCAAGGTGTGCAAGCTGATCGAGCAGACACCCGAGCTGAAGTACGAATACACGTCAATTGGAAACACAGTGGCCATTGTCACCAATGGCACCGCTGTCCTGGGCCTGGGCGACATCGGGCCAGTGGCCGGCATGCCAGTGATGGAGGGTAAGGCGGTGCTGTTCGATGCGCTGGTCGGCATCAACGGCGTGCCTATCCTGCTGGACAGCAAGGACACCGAGGAGATCATTCGCACCGTCGCGCTCATCGCGCCCACGTTCGGCGCCATCAAGCTGGAGGACATCAAGGCGCCCGAGTGTTTCGAGATCGAGAGCCGCCTCGATGCGATGCTGGACATTCCGGTCATGCACGACGACCAGCACGGCACCGCCACTGTGGCCCTGGCCGCTTTGCTCAACGCCACGAAATACGTGGGCAAGCCCTTTCGCAATGACTGTGTCGGCGTAGTGGGGCTGGGCGCTGCCGGCATCGGCATAGCAAAACTGCTCATCGCCTACGGCGCCAAGCGCATGGTGGGAACCGACATCAACCCGCACGCCATGGAAATTTTCGAGAAAGCCGGCGGCTCGCCCATGTCGCTCGACCAGGTCATGCAGACCGCCGACATCGTGATCGGCGTGACCGGGGCGGCGGGGCTGCTCAAGCCGGCAATGATTCGCAAGGGGCAAATCATTCTGGCGCTCTCCAATCCGCGGCCCGAGATTTCGCCCGAGGACGCGCGCGCGGCCGGCGCAGCCTTTGCTGCCGACGGCCGCAGCGTGAACAACGGCTTGGCTTTTCCCGGGATCTTTCGCGGTGCACTCGATGCCCGCGCCCGATCGATCTGCAACCGCATGAAGATCGCTGCCGCACGCACTATTGCGTCCTTCGCCGCCACCGGCGAGCTGGTGCCATCGATGCTGAATCTGGACATGCACAAGGCGGTGGCCCAGGCCGTGGAACGCGCCGCCTTCGAGGCCGGCGTGGCACAAGCCCGCAACCCGGACCTGTCCGAGTAGAGGCGACGATCGGGCGACCGCAGGTCGCCCAAGTGGACAGCACATGCACAAGATTCTGTTCGCCATCTTCGGCTTGTTCCTGGCCTGCACCAGCAATGCTGGGAAAGCGTCCACGCAGGCGCAAGGCGGAAACACCCCTGGGGGTGGTAGTGCCCTCACAGCTTCGTCTTTCGCTTCGGGTGGCACAATCGGTGGCAGTGTGGCCGGTGCCAGTATGGCCGGCGGCACGATGTTTGCGACGAGGCTGCGTTTTGGAACAGCAGTCGTCATGTGGTCGTGGCCCGACGGGCGTTGCCCAGTGGGGCCTGGTCGACTCTTGAATTCACGGACTACGGCTTGAGCGCTGACGATGCCCACAACACCATCTCAATTGGCATCTGCCCAGGGGACGGCACGCTTCACCTGTCCTTTGATCACCACTCGAACAATCTCCATTACCGCAAGTCAGTTGCTGGAATTGTGACTAACCCGGCCGCAGCGACCTGGGCTGCATCCAGCTTTTCGGCGGTCACCAGCAACCTTGTGGGCAGCACCACAGTGGCTCTGGTGACATACCCGCGATTCGTGACCGAACCGGACGGTAACAAGATGCTGTTCGAGGCACGTATCGGCACTAGCGGCAGCGGCGACGAGTATCTGTGGAAGTACGACGGCGCCACCCATGCCTGGACTTCCCTCGGCATGTACGTCTACGGCACCGGGGACAGTATCAATGCCTAGCCACACGGTCTGTCCTACACCTGGGGAGGCGCTCGTTTGCACATGTCCTGGTGTTGGCGAGAAACGCCCGACGCTTCTACCAATCACGACCTGCTGTACATCTACAGCGATGACCACGGCCGGACCTGGAAGAACAATACCGGCACCACGGTCGCCGCCACTGGGTTGTCCTACGTCACGAAGAATTCCCCGGGCATCAAAGTCTGGACCATCAACCAGAACCGGGGGCTGATCAACCAGGAGCACATGGCCATGGACGCCACCGGAAGAATTCACGTGCTCCTGTCTCATATGCCCGACGTGCAAGCTGACGACGCCGACTTCACCAGCGCGCGAACCAAGAGCCAGTTCTTCGACTATTGGCGAAATGCCAGCGGGACCTGGACCAGGGTTGGCATGGGGTTGCCGGTTGTCGTGAGCTTTCGCGGCAAGCTGGCCATCTCCTCCAGCAACAACGTCTACGCGGTCCTGCCTGACTTGCGAATCGCCGCTGCGTCAGTCGCATCTAGCTTCGCCAGTTGGACGGTCCTCAACAGCACGGATTCGGGCAGGTTCTTTTCCGATCCGCTCATCGACACGGCCCGGCTGGCAACGGAAGATAAGCTCACTGTCTTCTACCCGCAGAAGAACTCATCGAATATCACGGTGCTCGACTACACGCTGAAATAGCCACACTACTCTTTCTGGTAGGTACCGACCAACTCGGCCTGCGCCAGCACATGTCCGTGCATGGCTTTCTCCACCTGCGCCTTGGCCGGCCGTTTGAGATCCGGCAACACAGTGTCGAGCGCGTACAGTTTGAAGAAATAGCGGTGACGGCCGACGGGCGGACAAGGGCCGCGCCAACCCGTGCGCTTCCAGTCGTTGAGGCCGTCGAGCGCGCCGGCGGGCAATGCTCCACCCGCCGCCACTGCACGCGCAGACGCGGGCAGGTTGTAGACCACCCAGTGCACCCAGGTCATCTTGGGCGCCGCGGGATCAGGCGCATCGGGATCGTCGACGATCAGCACGAAACTCTTGCTTGCCGCAGGCGCGTCGGTCCACGCCAGCCCCGGCGCACGATCCGGCCCCTCACAGGTGTGAACCGTCGGAATCTCTCCTTTGGCCGAAAAATCGGGCGAAGTCAGATGCATGGTGCGACCTCCCGGAGCGCCGGCCGCCGCCAACGCGAAGAACGACGAAGCGGAAACCGCCAGCCACAGCTTCATTGTCAATCAACCCTGAACCAAGAATACCGCAAGCACGGCGAGAGTCATCCCGAGATCGGCTACGGACGAGTTAGCTTTGATTCACGACAGATGGCACCGAGGCCACGGAGACGGATCGGAAGGAAAGAAGGGTTCGGACTCGGATCCGGAACCCATTCCCTTCCGACCTCTGTGTTCTCTGTGCTCTCTGTGGTGAAAAGAGCTAGCTTCCTACTTCCCCCGCAATTTCTCCAACCCCGCAAACGGGTTGTTGAACGGCTTCTTGGGCTGGGGCGGCGGCGCCGGCGCGCGCGGGGGCTGCGGCCGGCTGCCGCCGCGACGGTCGTCGCGAGAGCTGTTGCTCTGCTCGCTTTGTCCGCGCGCAACCTCTGCGCCTGATTTCATGGACAGGGCGATCTGCTGCTTGTCCAGCTTGACCTCGATCACGCGCACGCTCACCCGGTCGCCAGCGCTCACCACGTCGCGCGGGTCTTTCACGAAGCGGTCAGCAAGCTGCGAGATATGCACCAGCCCGTCCTGGTGCACGCCGATGTCGACAAAGGCGCCGAAGTTGGTTACGTTGGTGACGATGCCAGGGCAGACCATGCCGGGTTGCAGATCGTCGAGCGTGTGAATGTCCTGGCGGTAGGAAAACGGGGCGAAGCTTTCGCGTGGGTCGCGGCCAGGCTTTTCCAGCTCGGCGATGATGTCGGCGAAGGTGAAAGCGCCCAGTTCCTTTTCCAGCTCGCGCGCTTGCTTGACCAACTTGACCCCTGCGCCCAGCAGGCCCACCACCGGCACGTGAAGCTGCGCAGCCAGCTTTTCCAAAACAGCATAGCGCTCGGGGTGAACGCCCGTGTTGTCGAGCGGGTGCTCAGCCTCGGGAATGCGCAGAAAGCCCGCGGCCTGCTCGAAGACCTTTGCGGAAAAGCGCGGCACTTCCAGCAAGGCGGTGCGCGAGCGAAATAGGCCCTGCTTTCCCCGGTGCTCGACAATGGCTTTGGCCAAACCTGGACCGATCCCCGACACATGGCCGAGCAAATGATACGAGGCCGTGTTCAGGTTCACGCCCACCTGGTTCACGCAGGAATCCACCACCGCGTCCAGGCTCTTTTTTAGCGAGGCGGGCGAGACATCGTGCTGATACTGGCCCACGCCGATGCTCTTGGGATCGACCTTCACCAGCTCGGCCAGGGGATCTTGCAGCCGGCGCGCGATGGAAATGGCGCCGCGGACCGTGAGGTCGAGATCCGGGAATTCCTCGCGGGCCACGTCGCTGGCGCTGTAGACGCTGGCGCCCGATTCGCTCACCATGACCACGGGCGCGCGCAAACCCGCCTCGTCGAGCACCTTGCGCACGAAGGTCTCGGTCTCGCGGCCCGCGGTGCCGTTGCCCACGGCCACCGCGCGGATGCCGCCCTCCTTGACCAGCTTGGCCAGGATGCCGCCGGCCGCGATCAGCCCTGACGGTGTTTCCAGGTGCATGACTGTGCTGCCCAGGTATTTGCCCGAATCGTCCACTACCGCCAGCTTACAGCCGGTGCGCAGCCCGGGATCTACGCCCAGTACTGCCTTGGGCCCAAAGGGCGCGGACAAGAGCAGCTTGCGCACGTTCTCGGCGAACACCTTGATAGCTGCCTGGTCGGCGATTTCGCGCAAGGCCTTGTGCACTTCGTTTTCGATGGCCGGGATCACGTGCACGCGCAAGGCAAAGCGCGCCGCTTTCTTCAAGAGAGCCGCGCCGGTGAAATCGGGCTTGCTGCACGCGGCGGATTCAAAACCGTGCAGCAGTTCTTCGACCAGTGGATCGGCCGGGCCACCGGCCCGCGGTTTGCTCGGCTCAGCAGGCTCGGCTGGCGCGGGCCCGCCCAGGGTCATGACCAGCTCCTCTTCCATCCAGCCCCGCCGCATGGCCAGGTAGCGGTGCGAATTCTCCGGTTTGAGCAGGTTGCGCACCGGTTCTTCGAAGTTGAAGTAGTTCTCGAACTTGCTGGCCGGCTTGGCTTTGTCGCCCTGGCGAGTCTTGGCAAATCCGTCGTCGAAGTAGCGTGTGCGCACCGTGCTGCGCAGGCCGGCGTCCTCGGACAGGCGCTCGACCAGGATCTCGACGGCGCCGTTCAAGGCCGCGTCCACGTCGGGTACGCCTTTTTCCGGATCGCAGAACGGGCTGGCGTGGCCGTCGGGTGTTTCACCAGGCGCGGGCGCTACGACCCCGTGGCCGCAATTCCACAGCCAGTCAGCCAGGGGCTGCAGTCCCGCTTCGCGCGCGATCACCGCCTTGGTCTTGCGTTTCTGCTTGTACGGCAGATACACGTCCTCCAGCGCCGTCATGTCGAAGGTGCCCAAGATCTTTTCGCGCAACTCCGGCGTCAGCTTGCCCTGGCGCTCGATCTCCTCGACGATAAACGCCTGCCGCTTGACGATGTCGTCCCACGACTCCTTGCCGTCGATGACCGCGCGAATGGCCACTTCGTCGAGCGCGCCAGTCTGTTCCTTGCGATAGCGCGCGATGAACGGCACCGTGGCCCCGCTCTCGGCCAGACGGAGCACGGAGATTGCGCCAGCGATGGGGATCTGTGGATGGCGCGCGGCGAACCAAGCCTCGAAGGTCATTTGCACGGCCCGACGATAACCAAAACTGCGTCCCAAGAAAGGCTTGATCTTGAAAAATGGGCCAGTCGTACCCTTTCTCATTGCGCCCCAACCGGGTGTACTGTGAATTGCGTGAAGCGGCGGCCACCGAACATTCTCTACGCAAGCGCCGTGCTGACTCTGGCCATGCTGGGAAATGCATGGCCGGTTCACGCGGACGAGGCAGGAGCACTCACATTCTCCTGGCAGGCGCCTGCTGGCTGTCCGTCACGCGACGAAGTGAGCGCCGAGATCGCGCGCCTGCTAGGCGGCAGCATCCGCATCCCTCGGGGCGGCGACATCAAGGCGAGCGCGGTGGTGGCGCACGGGCCGACCTGGTCGCTCGCCATGGAAACCGAATTGGCAGGACGGCCGGGGCGGCGGTCGCTTGAGGCGGCTTCCTGCCAGGATCTCGCCGATGCTGCGGCTCTCATCGTCGCATTGATGATCGATCCAAACGCGGTGGCCGCCCATGCGACACCGCTGCGGCCGGTGGCTGTGCCGCCTCCACCGGTGGAAGCGCCGCCTGCGACACAGCCCGATCCCGCGCCCGAGACAAAGCGGCGAGCCGTGGAGTACCTGGTGGGCATTCACGCAACAGGCAGCTATGGAACCCTGCCTTCCATTGACGCGGGTCTGGGCGGCGGGATCGGCCTGCAAGGGCGACGCTGGCGCGCGGAGCTGCGCGGAACCTACGGCTTGCGGCGGGATCAGAAGGCCATGGCAGCGGCGCCCGCTGGTGCCTATGGTCAGTTCAACTTCACCGCTGCCGCGTTCGCGGGTTGCTTCAACTTCGGGAGAGAAAGTCTGGCCTTCGGTCCCTGTGCGGGTGGCGAACTTGGTGCGGTATCGGCCAAGGGATTTGGTGTCACGCAAGGCTTCCCGGCCAACACCCTCTGGTCGGCTCTGGGCGCTGGCGGCTACGCGGCAGTCTCGCTTGGCCACCACCTCAGCCTTCCCCTGCACCTGGATGTGTTGGCTCCGCTACGGCGTTCCCAATTCGTGTTCAAGAACGAGCCACAGGTGGTCTTCCAGGCCCCCGCCGTCGGGGTCCGCATGAGCGCAGGAATCGAGCTGAATTTTTGATGACGGATTCGCGCGTTCCCGGGAACCAAGTCATCAGCATGAGATCCCCTGCCGGGAACGCCCTCGAATTCGCGCCACGGTCAGGGTGCGTCCCGGACTTCGATGCGGTGTACGAGGCTCAGTTGGATTTTGTGTGGCGCACAGTGCGCCGAATGGGGGTCCGGCCAGCAGATACAGATGATGTTGTGCAAGAAGTGTTCTTCATCGTGCACCGCCGGCTGGCCGAGTTCGAAGGCCGCGCCCAGCTCAAGACCTGGGTGTTCAAGATCCTGGTGCACGTGGTGAGGCATTACTGGCGCACCCACCAGCGCAAGCCGGGCGACCAGGCAACAGAAGATCCGGCCGAGATACAAACCCTGGCGGCCGATCACGAGCACAGTCCCGCGGCGGCGCTCGAGCGGGTCGAGGCTTTGCATGTTCTGGATGGTCTGCTGGCCCGACTCGATGAGGACAAGCGCGAGGTCTTCGTCTTGGCGGAGATCGAGCAGATGACCGCGGCGGAGATTGCCGACATCGTCGAGGCCAACGTGAACACGGTTTCTTCCCGTCTGCGCGCGGCCCGGCAAGAATTCGAGAAGGCTTTGTTGCGCTTTCGGGCGCACGAACTGCGGAGGCAGCCATGAACGACCTCGGACCTGAAGTGCGATCGATGTTGGAAGCGGCCCGAGGCGCGGAGGCGCCCACCCGTGCGGATCGCGAGCGTATCAAGCACGCCGTGCTCCTGCGTGTGGCGACCGTGGGTGCCGCGTCCACGGTCGCGGGTGGCGCGGTCGCAATGACCATGGCTACCAAGGTGACCGTGGCTGCGTTGACGGTCGCGGTGTTGGGCGGTGGCTCGGTTTCACTGTGGGCCTGGAAGGGGCGCACGGCGTCGCCCCCGGCACTAGCTCGTGTGGCGCTAGCGCATACTGCGCGACGGATTTCGCCTGCGCTCCCAACCCAGCCGGTCGTTGTACCCGAAGCTCCGGCGGTCGCGGAAGAACCGCGCCCCAAACCGGTCCTGCCCGAGATGCGGCGTCGTGAAGTGGCCCGCAGCGAGGCGCGACCAGCGGAAACCGTCAGCGCGCCGGTGGCCGAGAGCGCACCCGCGCTGGATTCTTTGGATCCAGAACTGACTGTACTCCGCCAGGCCCAGGAAGACCTGCGCGCTGGGCTGCCGGCCCAGGCCTTACGCAGACTGGACGAATACGACCGCCGTTTCGGCAAAGGAGCGCTGGAGCAGGAACGCCGAGCCATTGAGGCGATTGCCTTGTGCCAGGTGCACCCGGGCCCGGCGGCCCAGGCCAAGGCAGGGCAGTTTTTGCGCGCTGCCCCCGAGTCGCCGCTGGCCGAGCGCGTGCGTTCCGCGTGCAAGAAATCTGACGAGATTTCGAAACAGTCCAACGGAATTGAGCCCGGCCGGGAACCATAGCGACATAGCATTGCGCAGACTCAACTAGGGAGGCATGTGATGACGAGACTAGCGACGACCCCAGCAATCTTTGGAATCTTGGTCGGCGGCATGGCCGTCGGGTTTGCCGGCTGCGGCGCCAACACTGTGGCGATCGGCCAGCAGAATGTGGACGCGGCTGCGGGACGCGACGCCCCGGCGGGCGGGAGCGCAGGCGGCACCACTGGCGGCGTCACCGGAAGCGGCGGCGTCACCGGAAGCGGCGGCGTGACAGGAGCTGGAGGTGTCGCCTTCACCGGCGGTACCCTGGGTACTGGCGGCGCCAGCAGCGCGGGCGATTTCTGCGGTGGCCTTGCGGGACGACTCTGCGGGGCCGGTGAGATGTGCGAGATAGCGGCGGGGCATTGCTGCTGCGACTACAGTGGCACCTGCGTGGCCCAGCCTCAGGTTTGCCCAATGATCTACCAGCCCGTGTGCGGCTGCGACGGCAAGACCTACGGCAACGACTGCGAGCGCCAAGGGGCCGGCGTGTCCAAGGACTTCGACGGCCCATGTGCCACAGCGGACGCAGGAGCTGGCGGTACCACCGGAGCTGGAGGCAGCAAGGGAACCGGCGGCGTCGCGGGAGCCGGCGGCACCGCGGGAACTGGAGGCAGCAAGGCAACCGGCGGCACCACGGGAGCAGGAGGCAGCACGGGCAAGACCTGCGGCGGGATTGCGGGACTGCTCTGCGCGACCAGTGAATTCTGCGAAATGCCGACAGGGTCTTGCAACATCGCCGATGCATCTGGAACCTGTGTGGTCAATACCGAGATAGCGTGCCCCATGGTCGTTCTGCCGGTGTGCGGCTGCGACGGCAAGACCTACGGCAACGACTGCGAGCGCCAAGTGGCAGGCGTGTCCAAGCAGTCGGATGGCGCATGCCCAGAAAGAGATGCAGGAACGGGTGGCAGCGGCGGAACTGGTGGCAGCGGCGGAACCGGCGGCACAGGAGGGAGCACGGGCAAGACCTGCGGCGGTTTCGCGGGATTGCTTTGTGCGGCCGGCGAATTTTGCGAAACGCCGGCAGGGTCCTGCAACGAGCCTGAGGGGTCTGGAACCTGCGTGGTCAATACCGGGACAGTATGTCCCATGGTCGTTATCCCCGTGTGCGGCTGCAATGGGAGGACCTACACCAACGACTGCGAGCGCCAAGTTGCCGGCGTGTCCAAGCGGTCCGACGGCGCATGCGCGAGCGATGCCGGCCAAAATGTGGGGCCCAGTGCCGACGCATCCTCGCCTGCTGAGCTCTGCACCGCGACCGGCGGCCAAGTCACCAGCACGCTCTGCTGTAGCAACCAGACCGATTTCCCGAATTCTTGCCTCGTCGGGGCCTGCGGGTGTGCTCCCGACTACAGTCACACCATCAGTACCTGCACCTGCACCACTGGCTGCTTCGTGCCGGGGTTTGGTTGTGTGGCATGCACAGTTGGGGCCGATCAGACCTGCAATGACGACCTGAGCGTCAGTTCGCTGCATGGCCACTGCGTGAACGGCCGCTGTTCATGCAACAGTGGCTCGGCGCTCCTCGCCAGCGGAAAGTGCCAGTAGCCCAGGGCACGTGCTTACAACACTTGCGGTCAGGGAGGCGGCCCATGGAAAGACTCTCAGCCGCTTGCGCCCTGGTGAGCCGCCAGAAGACATGAAGATGCGCGATTGGGACGGGCCAGGAATAGGAAAATGCACTGCCGAGGAGGCCTGTGATGACTAGACTAGCGACGACCCCAGCGATTCTTGGAATTCTTGTGAGTGGCATGGTGGTGGCGCACGCTGGTTGCAGCAGCAATGGGGCGGGGCTCGGACTACCGAATGTGGATGCGCATGCACCTGGCCTGGATGCAACTGCAGGCCACGGCGGCGCCGGCGGAGCGGGCCGCGACGCCCCGGCTGCTGGCAGCGGAGGCATGGGGGGCATCATTGGAAGCGGTGGAGACGCACTCGTGGGCGGGTCGACGCAAGGTGAAGCCGGAGCGGGCGGTACCCCGCCAACCGGTGGCGGAACTGGCGGCGTCACGCAAGCTGGGGGCAGCACAGGTTCTCCCGGTGGCACGCAGGCCGGAGGTGCTACGCAAAAAGGTGGGACGACGGGCACGGGCGGTGCAGCCGGAGCGGGCGGTTCGACGCAAAAAGGCGGCACTACGGCCGCGGGAGGCGCAGGCGGAACCTCCGGCGGCGTCTTGGCATCTGGCGGTTCCATGCAGAAAGGTGGCACCACGGGAGCTAGTGGTACCCAGCAAACCGGCGGCACCGCGGGAGCTAGCGGTGGCACGGGAGCTAGCGGTGGCACGCGAACCGGGGGCACCACGGGATCTGGCGGTAGCACACCGACCGGAGGCACCACAGGAATGGGTGGAATCGGCGGCAGGATCTGCGGCGCCGGCCTCAAGAGCTGCCCGGCCGACGAATTCTGCGATTTGCCGACAGGGCTCTGCGATTCTCCCGATGCGACTGGGACCTGCGTGGCCAAGACCGGGGTGATGTGCCCAGCGGACGTCCAGCAGGTGTGCGGCTGTGACGGGAAGACCTACTTCAACGACTGCTACCGTCAACTTGCCGGCGTGTCCAAGCGATCCGACGGCGCGTGCGTGGACGCGGGAGTTGGCGGCAGCACGGGAACCGGCGGCAGCGCAACCGGAGGCAGTGGGGCCACGGGTGGAATCGCAGGCACCACGAGCACGGGCGGCGTCGGGGGATCGTCCGGCGGACACCCGGAGTGCGTGACGTCCGATGATTGTCAGCTCTTCTCAGACTGTTGCAACTGCTTGCCCATAGCAAAAGGCACTATTGTTCCATCCTGTATGCTTGCGTGCATTCAGAGCAATTGCGCCAAGAACGGCCTTGCAGCTAGTGACGTCGCGTGCATCGCCGGGCGTTGTGCGTGGAGCCGCTCCTGCAACCCCGCCCAGGTCACTTGCAGCGCACCTGCTCCTGTGTGTCTCGTCGCCGGTCGGCTTCCGCTGATCGTCAACGGCTGCTACGCCGGGGGCTGTGCGAAGGTGGAGGATTGCTCGGAGGTTGCTTCGTGCAGCGTGTGTACGGCTGCGGGGTTGTCTTGTGCGACATTCGAAACCGTGCCGCCGTCATACCACTGCGTCTCCACTCCCCAGGGGTGCAGCACGAACCCGACCTGCGCCTGCATGGAGATCTGCAGTGGAGACATGTCGTGCGTCGAGCCTGACAGCATCAAGCTCACGTGCCAGTGCCCGAACTGCTGATGCCTACGAATCCTTGACCGGCCAAGCGCGCAGGCGGACCTTGCCGTCATCGACTGCGATTTCCAGCCGCACGCGCGAGCAGTTGTTGGCTGACAGGATCTGGGGAAGCTGCTTGGCCAGGCGCTGGCGCAGCTTGTCCATGGCGGGCGGCGGTTCCGCTGTGCCCGCCTTCTGATGTGCCTCGGAGTAGCGGCGGTAGGCGTCCTGCATATCGGCCTCGGAAAGCCCGGGCAGAGGAATGGCCGGTGGCTCGGCCGTCACCTGCGCGACAGGCGCAGCGGGTTTGGATCCTTCTGCCTGGGCTGCGGGGCCGGCGCTGTGAGCCGGCCTCGCGCCGGTCCTGAGCTGGGCCACGGCGGCGCGCCTTTCTTGCGCAGCTTGCTGATGAGCCACGAAGGCCTTGGCTCGCGAGGCCGGAATACCCATGGCCAGCGCCTCTTCCAGGGTGACGGCCGAGGTACCCTTGCTGATCATGTGGCGTTTCGCTTTGGCCAGATCGCGGCTGAAAGTTCCCGCCTCGATCTCGCGCATGGTGCGGTTCCAGTAGGTGATGAGTAGCACCCAGCGCTGGGTCAGGGCTTGATAGCGAAAACGCAGCGAGGAATTGCTGATGGTCACCTGTTGCATTTCGAGGATCTGGCGGTTCACGTCGCGACGAAGGACATCGGGCGGCGAGCGTTCGATTCCCATGAAGAAGGACTCGTACAGCCCGCGCATGCGCTCGAGCTTCCGCTCCATCTCTTCCAGCCGCGCTTCGATCCCCTCGCGGGACGTGTCGAAGCTAGCAACGGGACCCTTTTTCACAGACGAAGCTTATCCCCGCAGCTCGGCGGGATCTACATCGGCGCGCATGCGTGCTAAGAGACAGTCGTGCAAGGCCGACAGCATGGCCGAGCGCAACACAGCAATGACCACCGGGAAGACAAGCGAATGACACTCGCGCTGTGGACTGCCGCCGTGGTCGCGCTGCTCGGCGTGCTGATTCTGGCCCACGAGCTGGGGCACTTTCTGGTGGCCAAGCTGTTCGGGGTCAAGGTGCTGCGCTTCTCGCTGGGCTTCGGGCCCAAGCTGTTCAGTTTCACCGTGGGTGCAACCGAGTACCGCCTCTCGCTCTTCCCCTTGGGCGGCTACGTGCGACTTGTGGGTGAAGAAGCGGGTGAGCCCGTGGCCGACAAGGATCGCGAGCGCGCGATGTGCAGCAAGCCGCTCTGGCAGCGCTTTGCCATCGTGATGGCCGGTCCGCTGTTCAATCTGATACTGCCCATCGGCATCTACTTCGTGCACTACCTGGGTCAGCGCACGCTCCTGCCGCCTACCTTGGGCACGGTCATCGCGGGACTACCGGCGGCCAACGGAGGGCTGATGCCTGGCGATCGCGTCGAAACCGTGGACGGACGCTACACTCGCTACTGGGAAGAATTGGACGAGGCGATCAGCGCAGCGCCGGGCAGGACTCTGCGCTTCGGTATCCGCCGCGGTATCGAGGCTGAGGAGCGCGACGTGACGCCGGCGCGCTGGGAGCGGCGTGGGCCACTCAACATGAAGGAAACGGTGGGCTGGATCGGGGTTTCGCCGCGTTTCCAGCTTCCCGAGGTGGGCATCATCGACCTGACCTCGCCGGCGGCCCAGGCCGGGCTGCGAACCTTCGACTACGTCACATCGGTGAACGGCATCCCGGTGTCGCACTGGAGCGAGTTCGAACGCGCGGTGGCGCGCGCAGGTGCTTCGCCCCTGCGCATCTCGTATCTGCGCGGGACGCATTCGGCGTTGCCCTTCGTGCACGTGGAAATTCAGGAGCCTGGCACCGCGGTGGTCATTCCCCAGCCGGTGATGGATCCTGCGGGCGGGCGGCGCTACGATACCGGGATCCAGGCCTCCGAGTTGTTCGTGTACTCGGTCGAGCCGGGCAGTCCCGCGGATCGCATCGGGTTGCGGCGCGGAGACCAGGTACTGGAGCTGGATGGTGAGCCGCTTCTGCACTGGAACCTCCTGCGCCAGCGGCTGGCGCAGGAACCGCAACGCGAGTTCAAGCTGACCTGGGTGTCGCCCGGTGGCGTGCACCACCAGGCCACCTTCAAACAGGAGGCGCGTTCGCAACTCGACGCCTATCACCAGGAAGAACAGCGCTTGGTTTTCGGCGCCACCAACTGTTTCGCGTGGAAGACCGCGGACCCGGTGCCGATTCGCAATCGCTTCTTCTATGCCGTGGGGCACGCCTTCGAGCGCACCGGCGAGATCGTGGTCTTCACAGCGCAAGGTTTTTTCCAGATCATTCGCGGCGAGATGTCGCCCGAGGCATTGGGTGGACCTCTGACCATAGGCTACGCGGCGGGCGTTGCGGCTGAGCAGGGTTTGGCCCAGTACCTTTGGCTGATGGCACTGCTGTCCATCAACATCGGCTTGCTCAACTTCCTGCCCATCCCCATCCTTGACGGCGGTCGGCTGATGTTCATCACCATCGAGCTTTTCAAACGGCGCCCGCCATCAGTGCGCGCGCGCGCCGTGGCTTCCTACGTGGGCATCGTGTTGGTGGTGGCGCTGGTGGCGCTGGCGCTCAAGAACGACGTGGTTCGTTTCCTGCTGCCGCGTTGAGAAGCCATGCGCCCGATGCTTGCCTTCGACACCTCGACCCCCTGCGCGCGGGTGGCCGTGCTTTCGCCCGAGGGCGACTGTCTGGCCACGGCCGAGAAAGTGGCTGCCCGCCATTCGTCCAATCTGTTGCGACTGTGCGACGAGGTCCTGCGCGCGACGGGCGCGACCGTGTCGGAGCTGGCCGCCATCGCGTGTGGGGCAGGCCCGGGCAGTTTCACTGGGCTACGCGTGGCGTTGGCTGTGGCCAAGGGCTTGGCCCTGGCCGACCGGATTCCGCTGGTACTGGTCTCGTCACTCGATGCCCTGGCTGAGGACTTGTCGCGCTCGGAGGGTGAGAGTTTCGTCCTGCCCTGCATCGATGCCGGCAAGGGACAAGTGTATGGCCGTCTGTATCGCGTGGCCGGTGGAGCGCCAGAGCCCATCGGCACCGACGAGCTTGTGCTGCTGCCTGAAGAGCTCTGCCGATTGGTGCAGGAGCAGGCCGCGGGCGCCGGGGTGGTGACCGGTGGCAACGGCGTGGACCGCTATCAGGAAGTCTTTCGCGCACAGCTTGGCGGCAACGCCGTGCGCTTGCAGATCGGAGGTCCCAGCGCCATGGCCGTGGGCCGGCTTGCTCTCGCGCGTTTGGCCCGCGGCGAGCACGATGATCTCGAAAATAGCGTGCCTCGCTACGGCCGCCCGCCTGACATCACCAAGCCCAAGGTTGCATGAATAGCGGGGGCTAGCGAGAGCGCTTGTGGACCGCGCGTCTTCCAGCAATCAAGCCGTAGCTCTTGAGCTTGCGGTATAGCGTGGCCGCGCCGATGCGGAGCTGTGCGGCGGCGTGGGTTTGGTTTCCGCCATTCAGCTCAAGTGCCGCGACGATATAGTCCCGCTCGATCTCATCGAGAGGTCGCACCTTGCCCTTGGTGGCCACCGGGGTGGAAAACGCGCCGCGGATCTCCTCGGGCAGGTCTTCCAGCTCTACGCGACTTCCACGCGCCAGCGCGACGGCGCGCTCCATGGCGTTCTCGAGTTCGCGCACGTTGCCCGGCCACTGGTAGCGCAGGAGCTGATCGGCGGCGGCGGGGGACAGGCCCGAGATCTTGCGCCTCATACGCAGGGCTGCGTCCGCGAGTAGCACCCGGGCCAGCGGCAGCACGTCGTCTCTACGCTCGCGCAGCGGGGGCACCTGCAGCTCGACGACCTTGAGCCGGTAGTACAGATCCTGGCGAAAAGCGCCGCCTGCGACCCCGTGGGCCAGATCGCGGTTCGTGGCGGCCAGCACGCGCACGTCGACCCGGCGGCTCTTGTTCTCGCCCACCCGACGGATCTCCCGTTCCTGCAGCGTGCGCAGCAGCTTGACCTGCATGCCGGGCGAGACCTCGCCGACCTCGTCGAGCAGCAGCGTGCCGCGGTTGGCCGCCTCGAACAGGCCCGGGCGGTCCTGCGTCGCGCCGGTGAACGCGCCCCGCGCGTGCCCGAACAGCTCGCTCTCCAACAAGGTTTCCGTGATGGCGCCGCAGTTGACAGCGATGAACGGCCCCGCAGCTCGGGTTGACTCTTCGTGTACCAGCCGCGCGATGCGCTCTTTGCCCGATCCGCTTTCGCCGGTGATGAGCAAGGTGGAATCGACCTTGGCCAAGCGGCGCGCCAGGTCCACCAGTTGTCGCATGCTCGGGCTCTTGGCGACGATGCCCAGCGGCTCCTCGATGTCGCGCCCCACCCGGACCAGCGCGCGGCGGTGATCGCGCAGCTTGCGCTCGGCCGCCTTTAAGGTTTCCGTGACCCGGTGGAGCGAAACATCGAGGGATTCTTCGAGGTGGTCAGGCTTGAAGAAACGCAGTTCCTCGGCGCGTTCGTTGCCCCACTCCTCGCGAGTGCGTCCGAACAGGCGGCAAGCCGCGTCGCCTTTGCCCACGCAGCGATCTTCGAGCACGTAGATCTCCTTGCCGGCGGTTCGGCTGAGATAGCCGCTGGTGAGACCGCAGACGGTCCAGCACATGGGCGCATCGGCGCGACCGAAATGCAGGAGGTGTTGCTCTGCCTCGTAGCAGTCGACCAGCATCACGCCTTCCCTGGACAGGGGGCCCTGGCTTTCCGGCTCGACGCGGAACAGTCCTTCCAGGGCGTGGATGCGGGTGCCCGCTCGGCGCCAGTCTTCGTCACTCGCCCACTTGAACTCGGCCTGCATGGCCTCGGCCATGCGCCAGCCGTGGGCGAAGCCGAACTGGGTCAGCACAGTGCGAGCGGCGTTCAGGCCGAAGTTTTCGACCAGGTACTTGCGCAGCAGCCCCATCGCCACCGCGTCGAGCAGCAGCGCACGCTGTCCCGCGAAGCGGATAACGCCTCCCTCCGGGTCCAACTCCAGCAATTCCCTGTGATCCAGATCGTCGGCGCGCATCGACTCGCTCTCCCTGGAATGGAAGGAGACTGTACTTCATTTTGATTGACTCGGCCAGCCCACGGAAATCGTCTCCGATACGACCATCATGGCTGATGGCACCGAGGAAACCAAAGCCGTGGACTCGCTCACATCTGCCGAGGCATGCGTGCCGCCGGCCCGCGCCGCCGATTGGAAACGCGAATTAGTCGCTGTTGACGACTAGATCCACCGCCATGCCCTTGCCCAGCGTCTGGTTGGCGGCGGGCTTCTGTTCAAGCACGATCCCAGGGCTGCGATCGTCGTCGGAGGCGTGGCGGATCTGTCCGACCGTCAGCCCGACCTGAGCCAGCAGGTCCTTGGCCTTGGACAATGACTTTCCGGTCACCGCGGGCACGGTGATGGCCTCGGCGCCCTTCGATACTTTCAACTCGAGTCCCGTGCCGGCCCGCACCTCAGCGCCCTCGGCCATGCTTTGCGCGATCACCATGCCCACGCCCAGGGTGGGGTGGGGCTGCTCGACCACATTGCTGACCGTGAGACGGGCTTTTTCCAGGCGGACGCGAGCCTCACCCACGAGTTGCCCAACCACTCCGGGCACCTTGACCAAGGTGGGCGCGCGGGCAATGACCACGTTCACCGACTCCCCCACGCGCAACTTGGATCCAGGCAGCGGACGCTGGGCCAAGATCTGACCTGGCGGTGCGGCTGTGTCTTCGCGATCCTCAGCGACCACCAAGAGCAATCCCGACTGGTCGAGCGCCGAGCGTGCTGTGTCCACCGTGGACCCGAGCAAGGTGGGAACGTCAACGGAACGCCGGAACAACTCGGCGTGGATTGAGGCATAGGAGACGCCCAGAGCCACCAGCGCCGCGACCATAGAAGACACGATTGTTTGGCGAAGCATGCAAGTACGTTATCGCGACTTGCCCCCCCAAACAACTGGGGATTGGCCAATCCGCATCGGGCGGTTTCGCCGGCGCCACACGGAGCCATGCTGAAATGCGTAGGGCCGACCACAGACGCAACCTGACGGCCCAACCTCGCGCCCCAGACTTCCCCTTTGAGCAGCGTCGATTATTATAGGGGCATGCAGCGAAGAGACTATCTCACCATATGTACCTTGATCTTATTTTTGGGCGCGGCTTGCAGCCAATCGATGGTCGCCAACGCTGGCGGAAGCGCTGGCGGCGCGGGGCCTAGCGGCGCTGGCGGGCAGGCGGGTTCCATCTTGAGCTTGCTGGACGCTGGGACCCGTTACGGTGGTCCGCCAGCCGGCTCAGACGCTGCGTGTTCCACTTTGGCGATAGCGTCTTTGGGCAAGGTAGCCCACTACGGCAATCAAAGCGGCGCGGGCGATAATACGGACGCCTTCCAGACCTATATGAACACCCAAACTCAGGGCACCGCAACCATGGCCATGTTCGGAAACGTGACCGGGTCGCAGAGGAATTTCACGCTGACTGCGGATTTCCTTAGTCCATACAAGGTCATCATTCTCCAGGCCCTTGAGGACAGCGAGTACACTGGGTTCTGGACTTTCACTGATGACGAAGTGAAGGCTCTCTCTGAGTGGGTCAACAACGGCGGCGGCTTGATCTCGCTAAGCGGCTACGGCTCGCAGTCGCAGGAGGTCGACCCACTCAATCAATTGATGGCGCCCTTCGGGATTTTCTACCAACCGAGCCCTGACATTTTCATCCAGAGCGACTGTACCAACAACATGTGTTACTGCGCCGACGGGTCGATTCCATTTGGCGGCTGGAATACGTCCGATAGCCCACTGGTCGACAATCTCAATTCGACGAACCATCAGGTGGGCGTCTTCTGGGGCCGCCCCATCACTTGCGCCGATTGCCAGGTCATGGGCACATGGCAGACCAACACCTTGGTTGGCGTTCACAAACAGGTTGGCAAAGGGCGCGTTCTTGCCTGGGCCGACGAGTGGGTCACCTACACCAGCCAGTGGAAAGGAGATCCGACCTACCAGTCCCAGGTCCAGTGCGCGGGCTTCACCGCGGACAAGCTCTACGATGTTCCGCAGTTTTGGTACAACGTATTCCGTTGGGTGGCGGGCGACGCTGCGGCCTGTTTCATCATCGACGATACTGCTGTTCAACGGTAGCCTCGGGCGCACCGTCGGGTAACTGGCTGGACGCGGCATCTGTTTCCCGCGTGCTCGGCACAAGATCTGGCGCGCGGCGCATGTTTCTGGGAGATTCCCGCCGAGGTCACAATGTCCCCGACGCGAATTCAAGCCAGCTCCCAACTTGCCAACGTCCGCTACGAGATCCGCGGTCCGCTGGCGCGTCGGGCTGCCGAGTTGGAAAAGGCGGGGCACGAGATCGTGAAGCTGAACATCGGAAATCCCGGCGCCTTCGGGTTTCGGGCGCCCGAAACGATGCGCTTGGCGATGATCGAAAACCTGCGCGACGCCGATCCCTATTGCCACCAGAAGGGAATCTTCTCGGCCCGCGAGGCGGTGGTGATGCAGCAGCAAAGCCGCGGCATCATGGACGCCAACGCTGACGATGTCTTCATGGGCAACGGGGTGAGCGAGCTGATCCTGTTCTCGCTGCGCGCCCTGCTCAACTGCGGGGACGAGGTCTTGGTACCCAGCCCGGACTATCCCTTGTGGACCGCCGCCACCCATCTGGCCGATGGCACCGCCGTACACTATCCCTGCCTGCCCGAAAACAAATGGTTACCTGACCTCGACAAACTTGCGCGACTGGTGACACCGCGCACGCGCGCCATGGTCATCATCTCGCCCAACAACCCGACCGGGGCGGTCTATCCGCGCGAGGTGCTGGCCAAGATGGTCGACATCGCCGAGTCGCACGACCTGGTGGTGTTCTCCGACGAGATCTACGACCAGATGACCTACGAGGGGGCCGAGTACACCCCGGTGGCCACCCTGGCCAGGCACACCCTGTGCGGGACTTTCTCCGGCTTGTCCAAGGTGTATCGGGCCTGCGGCTTCCGCGTGGGCTGGCTGAGCTTTTCGGGCGAGAAGGACAACGCGCGCGAGTACCTGATGGGCCTCGACACCATTATGTCGCTGCGGCTGTGCTCCAATGTTGTGGGCCAGTGGGCCGTGCAGACCGCTCTGGGCGGCTACCAGTCGATTCGTGATCTGGTGCGGCCGGGCGGTCGCCTGTTCCAGACGCGCGCGGCGATTCTCGACGGCTGCAATCGCAGCAAGTATCTGTCGGTGATCCCGCCCCGCGGGGCCATGTACGCCTTTGTCCGGGTGGACACCAGCAAGCTGCCGAATTTCGACGATCAGAAATTCGCGCTCGATTTGTTGGAACGCAAGCACGTGCTGGTCGCCCCAGGCACCAGCTTCAACGTGCCCTACCGCGATCACTTCCGCATCACGCTTCTGCCGGACGAGGAGACCATGGCCCAGGTCTTCGGACGGATGGAGGAACTGCTAGACGACTACGCCGCCGAGGCGCACTAGCCTGTATTGCGTGGATTTTCGACCTCCGTGTTCTCTGTGCTCGCTGTGTGAAACAGCCAGCTCGTCAGCCGAAGTAGGCCTTCTCCTCGGCGGTGGGTTCTTCGTCGAGCAGGTCGTGGCGGCCGTGCTTGACCACCTGGTGGTAGAAACAATGCGGATTGCCCGCGGCCAGCGTCGGTGATTCGGCGTACATGGTCCACGTGCAGCCGCCGCGGCAGATATCGCGATAGCGGCACACGGCGCAGAACCCGCCCAGTTGATCGACGCGGAATTCCCGGTTGTAGGCGAATGCGCCCGCGCGGTTCCAGATTTCGCGCAGACTGCGCTGGCGCAGGTTGCCCTCGACGAAGCGGCTCTCGCCCTGGACCTGTGAAGGTAGCGACAGGCAACCCTTCACGTTGCCGTTGCTCTCGATGCCGATGACATGGCAACCCGCGCGGCAACCCAACCAGAATGGCATCGAGGTGTCGCCGGTGCGCAGGTCGCGCTCGGGTTTGCCGAAATAGCCCATGTGGTCGCTGGCGTAGACCCTTATGCGGCTGTCGCTGGCTCGGCACATTTCCGCGATCTGCGGAATCAGCCACAGCCGCTCCTCGGGCGGCGCGACTAGGTCGCGATTTTCGGCCATGTAGCCCGTGGCGATGGCGAACTGCAATTGCCAGGTGCGCACCCCGATGTCGATGAGAAACTGGCGCAACTGGGGAAGCTGGCGTGTGTTGAGGCGGTGAATCGTCGTGTTGATTCCCACGGGCAGGCCAGCTGCCAAGGTGTGCCTCACCGACTCGACCACGCGCCGGAACGAACCATCGGTGCGGAAGCAGTCGTGTTCCTTTTCCAGTCCGTCGAGGCTGAACGCGACTCCGCGCAGTCCGGCCTGCGCGGCTTGCTGGGCATGGCGGGCGGTCCACGCCCAACCGTTGGAGATCAGGCTGACCTCGGGGATGTGCTGTGCCAGGCGCTGGCCCACCAAGTCCCAGTCCGGGTAGAGCGTGGGCTCGCCTCCGGTCAGCGTGGCGCGCTCGCATCCCAGGGCTGCAAGCTCGTCGGCTACGCGGAGGCATTCTTCCAGGGTCAGCTCGTCGGGGCGTCGGGGACCTGCCGCTGAGCCGCAGTGTCGGCAGCGCAAGTTGCACCCCAAGGTCAGTTCCCACGCGCAAGCGCGCGGGGCGATTCCGGCCCTCCTCAAGACTTCCAGCACTGATCGCTCCTTGCCGCTGCCACGGCTTGCGGCCTACTTCGGTGCCTTGACCGGCGGCACTGCTGCTGACGGCGCCAGCGGCGGAACATCCTGCGCGGCATCGACCGAAGGTGAGCCGAAGAACGGCGCCAGGTAGGGCGGTGGTGGTGGTGGTGGCGGTGGCGGTCGTGGTGGCAGTGGCGGCGGCGGATCCGGGGGCAGAGGTGCCACGTCGGGTGGTGACGATGGCGGAGGTGGCGGTGGCGGCGGTGGTGGTGGACCGAAGGAGGACCCCATGTAGACCGGTGTTGGCGGCGACAGGTACGGGACGTGCACCGGAGCTACGTCATGCGCGGCATCGGGCGTGGGCACAGGCGGAGGCATATAGGGCGGCAAACTCACGGGCAGATCAGCCCGGCCTGCGTCGTGAGCGTCCGGGGCGCGAACGTCCGCATCCGTGCCGCTTGCATCCGCGTCGGTGTTCGGGGCTGCCGCATCCGGGGCCGCCGCGTCCACGCCCTGTGCATCCGCATCCGGGCCCGCGTCCGGCGGTATATAGACCCCGTACGGAATCATCAAGTTGGGCAGGTCTGTTTTGAACGCATCGATGGTGGGCCTATCGTCGTTTATCCCGAAATCCCGCGGGCTGACCGTGTCCGGGACACTGGCAGCGCTATCCCTTGCCAGCATCGCGTCGGCCGCGTCGGGCGTGGTGGACTGGGCCGTGTCAGCCGCTGCGTCCCGCGCGACCTTGATTCCCGTGTGGTCGCACCCGACGAGCGCCAGGCCCAGGCCCACCGATGCCGGCACGACCAGCTCGCGCGCGGTCCGCTTGAGGAAGCCCTCGATGCGCTGCCGGATCTCGTGTTCCTTCATGGCTCAGGAACATTGTACGCTTGTCTGGCGGAAGGGGGCTCGCCTTTCACAGCCGCGGGCGCAAGGCGCGGTCAGCTCAATTGAGGCCCCACGAGTGCTGAATGTAGGTCAGGGCGGCTTGACCCTGGACGGTGAAGGTCATGGTGTCTCCGGTCCCCTTCCGAACCGGCAGAGTCGTGCCCGAAGTGCCTCCGCTCGGGGCAAACGCACCGGCCCACCAACAGCTTCCCATCTTGTTGTCATAGATGGTGTCGGCGGTACCGACAATAGAGGCAAATACGCATCTTGACACTCCGACTCCGTCGGGGATCGAATGACTTTCGCACCGCCAACTGGAGAAGACATGCCGCGCATCGATCCGATACGGACCAAGAGGCTCCTTGTCCGTGAGTTCCGGCCGAGCGACCGCGAGGCGCTTCTCGCAATCGTGCGTGACCCAGATCAGATCAAGCACATGTTGCTCTTTCTCGACACGGAAGAGCAGCTCGACGAATTCCTGTCGATGGCGATCAACGGGGCGAGCGCCGAGCCGCGGCTGCAGTGGCATTTTGCGGTGGAGGATGCCGCGAGTAGCCGCTATCTCGGGAGTTGCTGCCTGATGGTCGAACAAGATTCCCCGAACTCAGCCGAGCTTGGGTACTGGTTCCTGCGCGATGACTGGGGCAAAGGCTACGCAACCGAGGCATCCGCGGCGATGCTTGAACTCGGCTTCCATCGCCTGGGCTTTCATCGGGTTTGGGGCAAGTGTCACGTGGCCAACGTCGCTTCGGCCAGAGTCATGGAGAAGCTCGACATGATCTACGAGGGCACGCTGCGCGAGCACGTGTGGCTGCGCGACCATTTCCGCAGCTCGCACATCTACGGGATGCTGGTGGGAGAGTACCGGGCAGCGGTTCCGGCGGCTAGGTAGCCGCAGAGCAGTGCGCGACGGATTGCGTCGGCTGGTCCTTTGCGACCGGGCTTCGCCTCAGAAATCTGAGACGATGCTGTCATTCCGTTCATGGAAACTACCGGCGGTGGTCCCGGACCACATGGTATTATCAAGGGTTGCTGTTCCGTGAAGGCTGCGGGGCCGTGGCATGATACTTGCTGATGTCGGGAGAACGGACGGTCGCAGGTAATCAATCGATAGCGCAAGGAGCCGATAATGAAAGAGATAGACATCCGACAGCGCATCCACGTTTTTCTCCGGGACACAGTTCGGCACGTCGTTGTGCCTGCCTCGATGGGAATCGGGCTCGCGCTGGTGGGGTGCGGCGATACCTCGCTTGGCCTCAACCCGGACGGCTCGGCGGACGCTTCATCCGCACAAGCTGGCTCTGTTGGCGGGGGCGCGATTGCCGTCTACATGGCCATGGCGGGCATGACTGGTTGGGGCGGGGCGACGGGAGCGGGCGGGGCGACGGGAGCGGGCGGAGCGACGGGAGCGGGCGGAGCGACGGGAGCGGGCGGAGCGACAGGGGCGGGCGGAGCGACAGGGGCGGGCGGAGCGACAGGGGCGGGCGGAGCGACGGAAATGGGCGGAGCGATTGCCGTCTACATGGCCATGGCGGGCATGCCTGGCGCGGGGGGAGCGACGGGGACCAGCGGAGTGACAGGTGCAGGCGGAGCGACGGGGGCAGGAGGAGTGACGGCCTTTGGCGGAATGTCAGAGCCCGTTCCTCTGTACATGGGGGCCATGGGGGGCTGGAACCTTGTTGGGGGAGTGACGGAAACGGGCGGAGCGACTGGGACAGGCGGAGCAACAGGGGCTGGCGGAATGACGGCTACTCCAGTGTACATGGGGAGCTTTCCCGACCCGAGAATGCCTGATGCCGGAATGATTACGAAGTACATGGGACCGCAGCCGCCCGACGCGGGTAGCGGGATGCTGCCGGTCTACAGGGCGCCAATGCCGACCAAGCCCTAGGTGCAAGCCAAACCAGGAAGAACACCCTCGTGATTGAAGTCCTGCGGCGAGTCGGGTTCTTCCCGCGCGCTTGCGTGTGGGAATTGACCCTGGCGTGCAACCTGCGCTGCAAGCACTGCGGCTCCATCGCCGGCAGCAAGCGTGCGGACGAGCTGTCGCTCGACGAGTGCATGCGCGTGGCCGGCGAGCTGGTCGAGCTTGGGTGCCGGCGCGTGACCCTCAGCGGTGGCGAGCCGACGATGTACCCGAACTGGCACGAGGTGGGCCGGCGTCTGGTCGAGTTGGGCGCGCGGGTCAACCTGATCTCGAATGGCCTCACGTGGTCGGCCATACACATCGAGCAGGCGCAGAAGGCCGGGCTGTGTGGCGCGGCTTTCAGCATTGACGGCTTCGAGAAAGAGCACGACGAATTCCGGGCTCCGGGCTCATTCGTGCGGGTGGTGCGTGCTATCGACCTCTGCGTGGCGGCCGGCTTGCCAGTGGCGGTGAACACCACCATCAACCGACTCAATCAGGGCCAGCTTAAGTCGTTGCGCCAGTTTTTGATGGATCACCGCGTGTTCGCTTGGCAGTTGCAGTTCGCGACCGCCACCGGGAACATGGGCGAGCACAAAGGGATGGTTTCACCGCCGGAAGATCTTCTTTGGCTGGTGCCCCAGATCGCGGAGCTGTGCCGGATCAACTGCCCTGAATTCAAGATCTATCCCAGCGACGACATCGGCTACTTCGGCAACCCCGAGCCTGACCTGCGCGATGCGGATACTGCGTTGCCTTTCTGGCTGGGCTGCCGCGCCGGCTGCCAGGTAATTGGGATCGAGAGCGGCGGGAACGTGAAGGGGTGTCTTTCGCTGCCGTCGTCGATGCACGGCGAGGCCCGTTTCGTCGAGGGCAATGTGCGACAGAAGAGCCTGCGCGACATCTGGAACCGCGCAGACGCTTTTGCATACAACCGGCTTTTCAAAGAGGACCAACTCGGCGGATTCTGCCGTATCTGTCGCTTTCGCGATGTGTGCCGTGGCGGCTGTAGCTGGGCCACCTACGCTCAAGGCGGAACCGGGAACGAGAACTGTTTCTACTACCAGGCAGTGGCGCACCGGCGCTCCGATCTGCTCGCCGAGGAGCCGACGAAAGACGAGATCCGCTACTTCGAGGGCCGCGCGGCGGGTGTCGCCTCGGCCGCCGGGGGCAAACCATGAGCAGCGACGGGTCCACGGGCGGCGCACCCGTGACGGTCGCTGCGTCGCCCAGTGCGGAGGTTGACACCATCATCCAGCAGGCCCGCGCCGCGGTCGACGAGCACGCGCTAGGCGAAGCGCGGGAAAAGATCAATCAGGGCCTCGCCCTGGCGCCCGACAACCTGACCTTGCTCGACCTTGCCGGTTTCGTGTGCTTCTTCCTCGGCGACTACGTAACCACTGAGACGCATTGCCGTCGCGCGCTCGCGCTCGATCCTGACCATGCCTATGCCTGGAAAGGGCTGGGGCTGGCGCTGGCGCGACTGGGCCGCGTGGATGAGGGCGTGCTGAGCCTGGAACGCGCTATCACGCTTGCGCCGCAATGGGTGGATTCCTACTGGGATCTGGCCGTGGCATTGCTGGAAGCGGGCCGACCTGATGAGGCGTTGCAGGCGGTCGAGCGGGCCGAGTCCGCCGTGCCCACCGAAGCCAAGCGCTTCTGCGGTCTGGCCCAGACCATCCGTATCCGCGGCCGCCGCTAGCAAGCGGGCTATCCGACCCGACGCTTGGCCGCGCGACGAGACTAGATTATGTCTGCTGCATGAACGAGATGTTTCGTCTTGGTAAATGAG
>Ga0265316_10000277_pt1 | contig 57655 bp, 42 predicted proteins | sample 4522metaG_FD_202092 | JGI IMG/M metagenome (GOLD analysis project Ga0265316, IMG submission 202092) | Rhizosphere microbial communities from Carex aquatilis grown in University of Washington, Seatle, WA, United States - 4-5-22 metaG | ecosystem: Host-associated > Plants > Roots > Rhizosphere >... | reverse complement strand
TGGAGCCAAAAGCGTCAATTTTGCAAGTCCCTTCCTAGGAAGGGACTATCCCCTTTAAACACTTACCTCTCTACTACACACTGTCCCACTTTACGCTGACGGCGAACAGGTAAGAGTTTGCCCCGTAAACAAATAATGTGTTCGGGGGTGATATAATGCTTTACCAGATTAGTGTATTATTTTATATTCTGATGGTATGTTCAACTATATATTCGGGTTTGTTAAATACTGGGGGAAGGTTTTTTATCTGGCCTTTGGGAAAGCATTATGGGCCGGTTTGTTGGTATTTGAGATTCTTGCTTATTGTGGACATCTTGTTATGCGATACCACCCGCAATGGAGTGTGCCTATGAGCAATATGCTGTGGGAAATTCCGATGGGCATTATTCTTGCGGTGCTGGTTATACGGCTTTTGATGATTCCATTTGAAATGTATCAAGGTAAAAAGGCAGAACAAGCCAGCCCAAAATTATTGAGATTTGAGAAATGTTTTATCAATTCTCTTGGTTTTACATCCTTTGAATTGTTGATTCATAATTCAGGTTTAACGCCTTGTTCTTTAATATCAGGAAAATTAACTTGGCCCGATGGAAGTGATGCAAGACTTTCTCCCGACTCAACAACACCTTTACCCAAAGCAATATTTGCCGGATTGACGGAACGGATAATAATGCAAAGCAATCAGCCACATAGGGCAGATAACCGAAATAACATTTGTGGCACAATCACACTTGAATTTGATGTTGCAAATCCCATTACCGAAAAAATTCAATTCTCTACTTAAAACAAAACAATTCACTAAACTGTCAATCTGGGCAATCTGCTTTGCCAAGGGAATAATTCCGAAAAATTTCGTTATTTTTTAATGCCGGATTGCGGTTTGTTCGTATAATATGCTACCAGTGCAGTAGGAATAATGGAGAATTGACTATGAAACTATCGACCAGAACAAGATATGCGATGCGGGCGATGTTGGAGTTGGCGGAAAACTTCGGCAATGGGCCTCTACAGACAAGGATAATTGCCAAGAATCAGGATATTTCAGTTAAATACCTTGAGCAACTTATGGCTGCCCTTAAATCGGCGGGCCTTATACGAAGTCAGCGTGGCGCAAAAGGGGGATATATACTGGCTAATCCACCCGAAAAGATTAAACTAAGCGATATTTTTGATATCTTTGAGGGGCCTGTTGTGACAGTCGAATGTGTCGCTAATGATAAATACTGCAATAGGTCAGGAAATTGCGTAGCGAGGCAAATATGGGCCGAGATCCAGCGAGTAGTAAGAAATGTTTTACAGGCAACGACCCTGAAAGACGTAATTGAAAAGGCGAAAGACAACAAATCGGATTACCAGATATAAGGATTTTATATGAGTGCGATATTTGATGATATAACCGCTTCGATTGGTTTTACGCCTCTTGTCCGGATTAATAAATTGAGCCCGGGCGGGGCGACAATACTTGCGAAACTTGAGTCCAGGAATCCCTGCGGCAGCGTCAAGGACAGGATTGCGTTCTCAATGATTGAAGATGCTGAAAAGAAGGGATTGATAAAGCCGGATACAGTAATCATTGAGCCCACAAGCGGCAACACGGGCATAGGTCTTGCCTTTGTCTGTGCGGCAAGGGGGTATCATCTGATTCTAACGATGCCGGAGTCGATGAGCATAGAACGGCGAAAGATACTGGCGATGTTTGGCGCAAAGATTGTTCTTACGCCCGCTGCCGAAGGGATGACCGGGGCCGTTAAAAGGGCCGAAAAGCTGCTTGCGGAAACACCAAATGCTTTTATGCCTCAGCAGTTCAATAATCCTGCCAATCCGCAGGTTCACCGTGAGACGACAGCCGAGGAAATATGGGCGGATACCGATGGTAAGGTTGATTTTTTTGTGGCCGGCGTCGGTACAGGCGGAACGATTACCGGCTGCGGCGAAGTTTTGAAAAACCGAAACAAGAATCTCAAAGTAATTGCAGTCGAGCCGAAGGATTCGCCGGTGCTTTCAGGCGGCAAACCAGGCCCGCATAAGATTCAGGGTATCGGTGCTGGTTTTTTGCCCGATGTGCTAAACCGCGAGATAATTGATGAAATAATTCAGGTTACAAACCAGGATGCGATGGAGACCGCACGTCAACTGGCGTCCAAAGAAGGAATATTAGCCGGGATAAGTTGCGGCGCTGCGATGTGGGCCGCGATACAGGTCTCGCAGCGTTCCGAAAACAAGGGCAAAACGATAGTCGTGATTTTGCCCGATACCGGCGAGCGATATATATCTACTGAAATGTTCGCCACCGTCACATAGAAGCTGCGTGGTGGTTGGTGGTTATAGGAGAGGAATTTTATATGGCCAAAGCTGATTTGACAGACAAAAAGCTCGAACAATTAGTCGCTGAAATCGTCGGAACCTACCAGGGCGATTTGGGAATAAATTTCATCGACGCGACCAATCTGCCCGTGCGCGACAAAATCCTCGAAGTAATCGATATGATTTTCGAGGTTCTTTTCCCCGGCTTTACCGGCAAAAGAACGGTAACAAAATCAAACGTCAACTTTGTCGTAATAGACGTCCTTTGCCACATTTACACTGAGCTTTCCACCCAGATAGAACGTGCGCTCAAATACCGCTGCCGGGTGGAAAATTGCACTACCGGCGGCTGTCATAAAATGGCCGACGATGCCACCATTCATCTTCTGACGCAACTGCCGCATATCCGCGAAATGCTCAAAGGAGACGTCAAAGCGGCGTATGATGGCGACCCGGCCGCGAAATCTCCCGAAGAGATTGTCATAAGTTATCCCTGCATAATAGCGATAGCCATATATCGCATTGCCCACGAGCTGTTCATAAAAGAGGTGCCCCTGATTCCGCGAATTATGACCGAGTGCGCACACACAAGGACGGGTATCGACATTCACCCCGGCGCAACAATCGGCAAAAACTTTTTTATCGACCACGGCACCGGCGTCGTGATTGGCGAAACGAGCATTATTGGAGATAACGTGAAAATCTACCAGGGCACGACGCTGGGAGCGCTTAGTTTTCAGAAAGATGCCCAGGGCAGGATTATTAAGGGAGGCAAGCGCCACCCGACGATTGAGGATAACGTAACAATATACGCCGAGGCGACGATTCTGGGCGATATAACAATAGGTAAAGGCGCTGTCGTCGGCGGAAACGTCTGGATTAAGGAATCCGTTCCGCCGGGCGTTACCGTTACAACTCCCAACGCCGAGCTTGTATATAAAAAACACTCCGCCAAAAAGAGCGGCAAAAGAAAAATGAAAAAATGAACGAACAGTTAATTGAAAAAATAGAGCAATTGAAGGCCGAGCGCAACGCCGTCATACTTGCCCATAATTATCAGCCCGGCGAAATCCAGGATATCGCGGATTTCACGGGTGATTCGCTTGCGCTGAGCATCAAGGCGGCGGCGACGGATGCCGACGTGATAGTTTTCTGCGGCGTCAAATTTATGGCGGAGACCGCTGCGATTTTGTCGCCGGGCAAAACCGTTCTTTTGCCGGACAAAAACGCCGGCTGCCCCATGGCGGATATGATGACAGGTGAGCAACTAAGAGAATTAAAACGCAAAAACCCCGGCGCTTTGGTTGTCTGCTACGTGAACAGCTCCGCGGAAGTGAAAGCCGAAAGCGATTATTGCTGCACAAGCGCAAATGCTGTCGAAGTGGTCGAGTCGCTGCCGAAAAGCAGCAAAATAATTTTTGTCCCCGACCAGCATTTGGGGCGGTTTGTGATTGAAAAGACAGGCCGTGAAATGATTTTATGGCCCGGATATTGCCCGACGCACGCGTTTATTACCGAAGACGACATTAAAAAGGCCAGAGAGACGCATCCAGATGCTATTGTTATGGCGCATCCCGAGTGCACCGAGCCGGTAAAGGCCGTAAGCGATAAGCTTCTCAGCACGGGCCAGATGTTAAAATTTGCTAAGCAAAGCGACGCCAAACAATTTATTATTGCTACTGAAACGGGAATAATTCATACGCTGAAAAAGGAAAACCCGGACAAAGAATTCTACCCGGTAACTACTCGAGCTCTTTGTCCGAATATGAAACGCATAACTCTTGATAAAGTGCTCTGGTCTCTTGAAGATATGCACTATAAAATCACGGTGCCGGCGGATATTGCTGCAAGGGCTAAAAAATCGCTGGAAAAAATGGTCGCGATTTTACCTGCTAAATAGAAAGGTCATAAATAATGAGCGATGAGAAAAAACTTCATCTCGAAACGTTGGCTGTGCACGCGGGTCAGCAGGTAGATTCAGACACCGGCAGCAGGGCGGTCCCGATTTACCAGACATCGAGTTATGTTTTCAAAGATAGCAACCATGCTGTAAATCTGTTTGCGCTAAAAGAATTCGGCAATATCTACACCCGGCTGATGAATCCGACGACTGATGTTCTCGAAAAACGCCTGGCTGCCCTGGAAGGCGGCGTCGCGGGGCTGTGCTTCAGTTCCGGAATGGCTGCTATTACCGCGGCCGTCCTGAATATCTGTGGCGCAGGCGGCCACTTCATTTCGTCCAGCTCGCTTTATGGCGGAACGGTTACGCTTTTTGGGCATACCCTGCGCAAACTGGGAATCGAGGTAACATTCGTTGACGCTAAAAAACCGGAAAATTTCGCTAACGCGATTAAAAAAAATACCCGCCTCATTTACATCGAGAGCGTGGGCAATCCCAAAAACGACATTTTACAATACGATAAAATAGTTGGTTTAGCCCACAAGAACGGCCTGCCCGTTATATGCGACAACACCGTTATGACGCCGATATTGTTCAGACCATTCGAATACGGTATCGATATCGTCGTTCATAGCTGCACCAAATTTATCGGCGGTCATGGCACAAGCATAGGCGGCGCAATCGTCGATTCAGGAAACTTCAACTGGGCAAACGGCAAATTTCCCGAGCTTACCGAGCCGGACACCAGCTACCACGGAATCAAATATGTCGAAAGCTTCGGCAATCTCGCTTATATCCTCAAGGCGAGGGTCCAGCTGCTGCGCGATATGGGTTCGTGTATGTCCCCATTTAATGCGTTCTTGTTCCTTCAGGGGATCGAGACGCTGCATTTGCGCATGCCCAGACACAGCGAGAATGCCTTGAAAGTCGCGCAATGGCTCGAAAAACACAAATCGGTAAGTTGGGTGAACTATCCCGGCCTGCCCTCACATCCCGACCATAAACTGGCAAAGAAGTATATGCCCGATGGGCAGGGCGGTATTTTGGGTTTCGGAATCAAAGGCGGCAAAGAAGCGGGAGTCAAATTCATAAACGCCGTCAAACTCGCGAGTCATCTCGCCAATATCGGCGACAGCAAGACGCTCGTAATTCATCCTGCCAGCACAACGCATCAGCAGTTGAGTGAACACGAACAGCTCGCCGCCGGCGTAACGCCGGATTATATACGCGTCTCGGTTGGCACTGAGCATATTGATGATATAATAGCTGACTTTGAACAATCGCTTAAGATAAGTCAAAGGTAGAAAATTATGTGGGAATATACGGACAAGGTTAGAGAACACTTTTTCAATCCGCGAAACGTCGGCGAAATACCCGATCCCGACGGCGTTGGCGAGGTCGGTTCGCTTGCGTGCGGCGATGCCCTGAAACTGACTTTCAAACTCGACGAGAAAGGCATAATAAAAGACGTAAAGTTCAAAACCTTTGGCTGTGCCAGCGCAATCGCCAGTTCTTCCGCTTTGACCGAGATAATCAAGGGGATGCCCCTTGAAGAGGCGGCCAAAATTACAAACAAGGATATCGCCGATTATCTCGGCGGGCTTCCTGAACAGAAAATGCACTGCTCGGTTATGGGCAGAGAAGCATTGGAAGCGGCAATTGCAAATTACAAGGGCGGCAGCAAAAAGAAACACGAGCTTGAAGGCAGGGTCGTCTGCGTCTGTTTCGGCGTTACTGAAAAGGAAATCGAAAGGGTCATTCGCGAAAACAACCTCGATACCGTCGAGCAGGTTACAAATTACTGCAAAGCAGGCGGTGGCTGCGGCGGCTGTAAAGGCGAAATTGAAAAAATCATCGAACGCATCAAGGGCGAAAGAGCAAAACAAACAACTGCGCCAGCTCCCGTGAAAGCCCGGAACCTGACCAATATTCAGAAAATCCAGCTCATTCAGCAGACAATCAACGAGCAGATTCGTCCCGCGTTGCGTGCGGATGGCGGAAATATCGACCTGATAGACGTTGACGGCAACAAGGTCATTGTCGCTCTTCGCGGTATGTGCGCACAATGCGCCCTGGCGAATATCACGATGAAAGACCTCGTTGAGGCCAAAATGAGAGAGTTTGTAAGCCCTGAAATCTATGTTGAGGAAGCAAAGGATTTGGCAGACGAACAAGGGGAATAAAAAATGAAAACAATATACTTTGACAACAACGCCACCACAAAAGTCGCTGATGAGGTTCTCGAAGAAATCAAACCGTATTTCTGCGACCTCTACGGCAACCCTTCGAGTATGCACACCTTCGGCGGTCAGGTTGGCATTAAAATCCGCGAGGCGCGAGAAAAAACCGCCGCTCTGCTTGGCTGCGACCCAAGTGAAATAATTTTCACTGGCTGCGGCACCGAAAGCGATAACACTGCAATCAAGGGTACGCTCGCTGCTCATCCCAATAAACGCAAGGTAATAACCACTCGCGTCGAACACCCGGCCGTCTTGTCCGTTTGCCGCGACCTCGAAAACCAGGGTTATACAGTTATTGAGCTTGCAGTCGATAATAAAGGCCGGCTTGATTTGTCGGAGCTGGAATCGCATCTCGACGATAACACAGCAATCGTAACGATTATGTTCGCCAATAACGAAACGGGCGTGGTATTCCCCGTCGAGAAAATCGCCGATATGGTGAAAAGCAAGGGTATTGTCTTTCATACCGACGCTGTGCAGGCCGTCGGCAAAATTCCAATCAATCTATCTAAAAGCAATATCGATTTGCTCAGCTTATCGGGGCACAAGCTCCACGCCCCCAAAGGCGTTGGCATCCTGTATGTCCGCAAGGGCACTCGCCTCGCTCCTTTTATGCTCGGAGGCCACCAGGAAGGAGGCCGTCGGGCAGGTACAGAGAACGTCCCCGGCATAATAGGTCTCGGCAGGGCCTGCGAATTGGCGATGCAGAATTTCGACCAGGAAAATAAAAAGGTCAAATCGCTCCGCGACAAGCTCGAAAAGGGCATTCTCGCGAAATGCCCCGACTGTATGGTCAATGGCGATACCGAAAGCCGTCTGCCCAATACCAGCAACATCAGTTTTGAATTTATCGAGGGGGAATCAATTCTGCTTATGCTCGACAGATTCGGCATTTGCGCTTCCAGCGGTTCCGCCTGTACGTCCGGCTCGCTTGAGCCGTCGCACGTCCTGCGTGCTATGGGTATCCCCTACACCGCGGCCCATGGCTCAATCCGTTTCAGCTTGAGCCGATACAATACTGAGCAGGAGGTCGATTTCACCGTTGAAAAAATCCCGCCAATAATCGCCCGTCTCCGCGAGTTGTCACCATTCATCAAAAAATAGAGACGGCTATCGGGTTTTTTAATACTTTGGTCGATTTACTTCGCAGATTGGGCATTGGTCCTATCGAGAAGTTCAATGGTGTGTTTGATAAGACCCGTGTCGCCGTAATCGCCGTGGCCCGGCACAACAATCCTTGCGTCCTTATATCTTGCCCACACTTTTTCAACAGATCTGGGCCATTTTTGCATATCAGCGTCCGCAGCATAACCCGCGTCTCTGGAATCCAGCGACTTTATCATACACCCGCCGAACAGAATCTTTCTTTTGGGAAAATACACAACCACGTTATCAATTGTATGGGATGGCCCCGGGTAAAAGACATTAACATCTTCGTCCCCTATTTTCAGGTGCAGCCCTTCGTTGATATCGAATATGCGGTTCGGCGGCACAAACGTCAGGTTCTTATAGGCGTCATAATATTTTTTGTTCTCGGGCGACTTAAATCCTTCCAGCAGCCGGTCCTTTTCCGTTTGCCCCCGTTCGGTTATGAGTTTTGCAGTCAAATTCGAGCCATAGACCGCGATGCCCCTGCTTAACAGGAACTCGTTACCCCCAAGGTTGTCGACATGAAAACCCGTGTTAATGGCAACAAGGTTGACTTCGCCGAAACTATTCTTCATCCAATCGGCCAGCATCCTTGCGCCTTGATTATCACACAGGGTGTTGACCAATATATAATCGGAGTTCGAGGTACGGATGAGCAGTGAATTTGATGCCCATGGAAAACTATGCGTAACAACAAATACATCTTTTTCAATTTCCGTTACGGACAGGTTTTCGCTGAGGGTAATTTTATTTCCATTTGCCATTGCGCCGCCGGCAGGAGGCAATACCAATAATGCCAGAAGCAGCAATGTTACTCGTAATCGTTTATTGCCTGTCATGTCTGCTCCCGTTATGGCGCCTTCAAGACCACGTGTATAATACCTGCTGTTTGCAGCGACTGGATGATGTTAAGCAAAATAAATATCCAGATGTACCACATCCCTAACGCCAGTTTTTTAGGAAAAACATCGGCGTTAACCACAAAATAGTCGGGGCTTTTGTACAGGGACGGTTTCGGCAGAAATCTCGGCGTGCGTTTGGCGTAGTCGATATATGCCTGGCCGAATATTTTGGTCAGTTTCTTTTCTTCTGATAAAATTGTTAACGGGTAATATGATAAATAAAAGATAACCAGTGCCGCCAGCACGAGTATGTTTTCAGATACCAGCCCGATACCGATGACTCCTATAAAGCTGAAAAGATACAGGGGATTTCGCACTATCGAATAAGGGCCGTCCGTGATGAGTTCCTGTGTCTTTTTCCCGCTGATGTATAACAACGCCCATAATCGACCCATACTGCAAACCGTAAGCAGGAACAGGCCTGATGTATCTGATAATATGTCCGCCAAACCGCCTTGTTTGAAAGACGGCATGGTAAAAATCACCAGCAGCAGTACCAAAACGGCAAAAATACGGGAAACCATAACCCTCATCCGTACGATTTTCAATAGCAGTTTGTCTGCTTGCTCGTTCATATACTTTTAACTCTGTGATATTTTTCAAAAGAGTATATTTATGTTTCCAGCGGTTGTTTGGTCAGGTGGTTTCTGGGGTATTCGATTATTCTTGTCTTTCTTAATATCCAGACAGTCCCAAATATCAGTAAGCCGACGCAGAATATTGTCGACCACAGCCGGTCAATTTGCCACTTGTTGTCGCGAAACAAGTCGATAATAGCGTCTATAGCGGCAAACGAGGCCGTTATAGACAAAACCCCGGGATACTCCCGTTTGATTACTGCCTGCCATGAAAAAGGAAGAACAGGTTTTTGCCAAAGCTTGAATTTGGGAATCATTGCCGGTGTTTTTTGCGCCCATTGCGTAAATGTATCGCCGAATTTATCGGAAAGAAACGTCTCCTCCACAACTATTATCCTTTCGTAATACAGAAAAAAAACGAGGATACAGCTTATCGCCAGCAGCGCGGAATGTGGGAGCATGGCGACTCCCGCCCATATCACGAAGTTGCCGAGATATAGAGGGTGCCTGACTATGGAATATATGCCTGTAGTGTTCAACATTTCGGCTTTGGGATTGCTGGTTGCCCTGCCTGATGTCCCGTGAGCTACATATCCGACGGTGTAAATTCTTATGCCGAGACCGAGTAGCGATATTGCAAAGCAAAAAAGCTCCCAGAGCCGGTCCAGAGAGGGGCTGCCCATAAAATATGTCGAGTTCCAGAGACCGAGAGGCAAAAGAACGGCCGTCGCAAGCGGGAGAAAACTCCTCCGCTTAAAAATCCAGTTTCCCTGCCGGTTCATTTCGTCAATGTAAGCCATATCCGTCGCTCAGGTTTGCTTTAACTGTCCCCGCCGGTCAACAACAGCCATAATTAAAACGATGGGCGCATAAAACGCCAGCAGTATAAGCAGCTTATCAAGGCCTTGCAAACGCCATATTAATATCGGGATAAGAATGACCCCTATGAAAGAAAGCATTCTCTCCCGTCCCTTGAAAATGTTTTCAATTCCCGGATATCGGTTTTTTATACTGATTGCCAGCCACCCGGATAAAATTCCGGTTGCTGCACCTCCCAGCGCATCTGAAGGATAGTGCGCGAGCACCACGACTCGCAAAATAGCGACCCCGCAGCAGCAGAGGGAGAAAACAATCGTGGCCGGCCAGGGCATCGCAATCGCCAGAACCGCTCCTGCCGCGAATACGCCCGCTATGTCTCCGGATGGAAACGACCAGCTTTTAAAAATATCTTTCTTGTCCCCTACTTTTGTTTCCACGACTACAACGTCCCTTGGCCTGGGTCTCCTGACCGTCTCCTTTATTACCGTCACCGCGGCTAATGTTATTAATAACGACAACAGGCACACAATTACCGTCCTGTGTTTTCCCGTAAGCCACACCCACGCCAGCAGAAGCCAGATTAAAGGGTAACCCCTCCCTAACAGTTTTAACGCCTGAGCCCAGAGTGCCCTGTCCCACTTCTGCGGATTTTCTCGCAGATATGAGAACACTCGCTCATCCACAACAAAAAAGCAAACCGCCGCAGCGGCCAGCAGAAGGCCTGCAAGCAAAAGTAGTACAACTGTTCCCCGGCTTGTTTTTCCGGTTTCAGCGGTCACAGCCTGTTTTGTGTCTTGATTAATAATGCGACAACCTCGACTTCCCTGCCCTTGGAATAGTTAATGCCTGTTTTTGACGCTATCTCTTCAAAGGCGATATCGCCCGCGTTTTGCCTGATGCTCTCGAAGTCATTTCTCGGAATTATCAGCACTCTGGTTTCTGCGCCTTTAAGCCAGTCAACGACATCGTCTGTTTTGCGCAGTTGCGTAATTTTTCTTCCAACGTAAAAGTTCAGCGTTGGCTCAGCGTATTTATACATAGCGACGGGCACGTCTTTGCCTGTTTTTCCCCTGATTGCCTTTGCTATATGAGGACTGATTTTAATCGACTCAACCGCGGGCAGCAATACGAATAATAACGGTATAATGAGAATCAGTACGCCGGCGAGAATAACTTTTGCCGTGCCGTTGAATTTTTCTCGTACCTGTAAATAACAGCAGATTATTGTCATCGCCAGCGCGATTGCTCCGCAAATAAGCCCCGGCGTTATAAGTCCTTTACTTCTTGTAAAATACCCGATGCTGATTAAACCTGCTGCAATGCCTAATCCCACCGGCACCGAAAACCACACGCCGCCTCGAAGCCATTTGCGGTCGCGCTCATTTAAAACGTTTTGTCCCGATGCGGCAATTGTTGCTCCTGTCATCACCGCCATCGCGGGCCACGCAAACAATATATAATGCGGCAGCTTCGTCGCCGCGATAGTCATCAGGACGACCGTTACTATTATCCAGCTCAATAAAATATTTCTTGTCTGGGCGTTCCCGATTCTTTTTCCCAAACTTGCCGAAAATGCGCCGGGCAGAAAAATCACCCACGGGAAAAATCCCGCGACCATAATCGCCGGGTAATATGGCAGGTATAAAAGGAAGTTTCCCCCGTGGCCTTCCATCGGCGATAGCGCACGCCCGACAATATGCTTTCCTAAAAATACCCGGTATAGTTCCCCGTCGGCTGCCCTGTTGGCCGGAATTGCCCACAGTAAAAATATCCCCGCTGCGATAACCACCGCAAGACAAACCCATAAGAAATTATGAATAAAGCCCCCGATATTCTCCCGCTCAAACCATATAGCGACAGTAATCACGAACACAGGCAGCAGCCCTAATGGCCCTTTTGCCAGCATCCCAAGACCAATCAAAACCCCGATTGCCCCTGCGTCAATAGCTCGTATTTTTTCTCCCAGCCGACTGACGAAAATCGCCATCGCCCCGACGATAAATGGCAATGCTATGCCGTCAACCAGCGCCGAGCTTCCCACAAAAAGCATCAGCAGCGTCGTGCCTAAAATCGCCTCGGCCCATAATCCCGCTTTTGCGTCGAAAAGTTTCTTCCCGATAAAAAACGTCAAAAGCAAAGTTACCGCCGTCCCCATAACTCCCGCGAATCTGCACGCAATTTCGCTGGGACCCAGCAATCGAACCGGGACAGACATCAGCCAGTAAAGAAGAATCGGCTTATCGAACCAGGTCTGGCCGTTAAAAGTCGGCACAAGGTAATTGCCGCTTTCAACCATCTCCACCGTTACCCTCGCGTATCTCGGCTCATCACGGTCCCACAGTGTGCTGCTGCCCGCTATCAGCAGATACAACGCCGCAAATCCGGCGCAAATCAAAAGCGCCTTTACCCACGGGCTTATTACAAATCGTGTTTTTGCTGAATCTATCATTACTGCGGACGAAAGTGAAAATTTATATCGTGATACGGGCGACCCGCTTTCAGCGAGGTCTCGCCTTCGGCGGACAAGCAACAAAAAATGCCGAAGGAGGGACTTGAACCCACACCCTGTTGCCAGGACAGGATTTTGAATCCTGCGCGTCTGCCAGTTCCGCCACTTCGGCTATTTATGCAGGATTATCGATAATTCCGCCGCGTTTGTCAATCGCCACCCTTGAAATCATTGAAAATCACGCAAATTTACCTTATGTCGGGTTTCTTACGCACTTTTATGTTGACACATACGGAAAATAGTATAAACTACTCTGCTCACGCGAAAGTGATTAAGTCGAATCTCGAACTTTGATTATTCCTTGTAAAGGGTCTTTTTAGATGTATTCAGATTATATGCGTAATGTTGCAGTAATTGCTCACGTTGACCACGGCAAAACAACCTTGGTTGACCAGCTTCTTTACCAATCGGGAATGTTTCGCACAGAAGATCTTGATAAGCTCCAGGGCGGCGAAAACAAACTCATTATGGACTCTAACCCACTCGAACAGGAGCGGGGCATTACAATCCTAAGCAAAAATTGCTCTATTTTTTATACCGACTCAGAGGGCGACGAATACAAAATCAACATTATCGACACACCGGGCCACGCCGATTTCGGCGGCGAGGTCGAGCGAGTCCTCAAAATGGCGGATGGCGTCCTCCTTCTGGTCGATGCTTTTGAGGGCCCTATGCCCCAGACGCGATTCGTATTGACCAAAGCGCTCGAAAATAAGCTCCGGCCCATAGTGGTTATCAATAAAGTTGACCGCGAAAATAGCCGCCCCGACGATGTCGTCAACGAAGTATTTGATTTGCTTGTTCAGCTTGGCGCCGGTGACGAGGCCCTTGATTTTCCCATTATTTACGCTTCGGCCAGGCAGGGCTGGGCGTCAAACGACCTTAAAATTAAAACCGACAATATGAAGGCCGTTTATGATGCCATCATAAAACACGTCCCGCCGCCGCAGGCAGTCCCCGATGCTCCGCTGCAAATGCTTGTGACAAATCAGGAATATTCCGATTACGTAGGCAAAATCGCTATCGGAAGGGTTTTCGCGGGTAATCTCAGTGAAGGCCAGAATGTTACCGTCATCGATACCACTGGTGTTCATACTCAGCAGAAAATTATGCAGATTTATCAATTCCAGGGGCTTACACGCAAGGTCGTTTCAAGCGTTCAGGCGGGCGATATTTGCGCCGTCTCAGGCCTTGACCCCATTGGCATAGGCGACACCATTGCCTGCCCCGATAACCCCACCCAGCTTCCGGTTATTCCCGTCGATGAACCCACGATGACTATGACCTTCCGCGTCAACGATGGACCTTTCGCCGGCAGGGACGGCAAATACGTTACAAGCAGGCACATAGGCGAACGTCTCGAAAAAGAGCTTCAGCATAACGTAGCACTGAGAGTCGAGCCGGGCAAAACGCCCGAAGAATTCAATGTATCAGGCAGGGGGCTTATGCACCTCGGTATCCTCCTCGAAAATATGAGACGCGAAGGTTATGAGGTCTGCGTCGGAAAACCCAGCGTCATTATCAGAAAAATCGACGGCATAGACCACGAGCCGATAGAGTTGCTCGCGATTGATTGCCCCACGGATTGCCAGAGCGCGGTTATGAGCCTGGTTGGCGACCGAAGAAGTGAAATGATTAAAATGGACGCCAAAAGCGGCGCAAACACCTTTATTCACATGGAATTTTTAATCCCTTCCCGCGGCCTCTTTGGCCTCCACGCCCGAATGATGAACGCCACTCAGGGCAGGGCCGTTATGCACCATACCTTCGAAAGATATGAGCCGATGCGCGGCGCAATTCCTCAGCGAAAAGCGGGTGTTATGATTGCTACCACCACAGGCCCCGTTACCGCCTATGCCCTCGATGCCCTTTATGACCGGGGTATATTCTTCGTTGAGCCGGGAGAAGTCGTATATGATGGCCAGGTTGTTGGCGAACACTGCAAAGACGATGACATAGCGGTAAACGTTGCAAAGCTCAAGCAGCTTTCCAACATGCGTACGACCAGCAAGGATGAAGCCGCCAAAATCAGGCCCGCACGCATAATGTCTCTTGAGGTCGCTATGGAATACATCCAGGAAGATGAGCTGGTCGAGGTTTGCCCCAGTACGATTCGGCTGCGTAAACGCCTGCTCAAAGAATCTGACAGAAGACGATTCTCTCGCTAAGCCGGGAGTTAGTCGAGCAATACTCTATGTGTTTTTAGAGCAGCGTAACCGCGTGAAACATACACATTATATGTTTTTATGGGACGCAAATTCCGAGCATAATTTCCTTGACTGTTGTGGATATTATCTGGTATAATACTGCTGTGTAAGACATTAGTGACTGTTCAGGGGGTTGGTGAATAAAAACTGGCGTCACGAGATGCGTTTTAATATTTGCGTTGGAGGGGGATGTTGTAATGCCGTTCTGACAACAGGCAATTATCTCGCTCCAAATGTCCTTTTCAGCTTCTTAACGTATATGAAAAACCGAAGTTGTTTCTGATTTTGGTTTTTTTTCTTTATTTACACGGATGGATTCACACGGGTAAGCGGATGATTGAAAGCGAGGGGTAGATAACATCGTCTGCCCAAATCCGGTTGCCCTCCACAAGGATGTAGATGCCCTGGTGTACGCATATATTGTGTACATGGCGTAATTACAGGGGCATCGTTTACGTGTTTTTTGTTGGGGGACAAAACGGTGAAAACGTCATCAATATCCGGACAAGCGAAAGCGTTAATTGGTATTTTGGTCTTATGTTCCGTAATGGGTTTTGCGGTATCTGCAAATGCCTGCGACTATGCCGCTGAACTTAATCGAACAGCCGCTTGGCTCGTTACACAGCAGATAACCAGCGGGGCGAATCTCGGCGGAATTCAGGAAGCCGAGAATATGTCTGCCACTGTGGAAACTGATAACACCCAGGAAGCAATATGGGTATGGTCCCGATACGCCGAATTGACCGGCGACTACACAACATATCAAACCAAAATAAATAATGCCTGGACTTATTGCAACGCAAACCCTGCCTGGAACGAAGGGGGCACTCCGACTAATTATTACTCCGTATATAATATGGGCTGGGGTTTGATGGCGGAAATGAAATACCGGCAGGTCTATCTGGGAAAAGCGGGTTACGTGGACCACACCTCTTATGGCCGAACCTGTGCAAACACTCTTGTTAATAATACTCCACCTTCCACTGACGCCCAAAGTTCCGAAGTGCTTGGGCGTGCCGTTGGCTCTTTGTATCAATATGGAGTATTTGACAACAATTCAACTTATCGCAACAGGGCTGTTGTCCTCGGCGGAAACGTTAAAAGCTGGCTTGACAGCAGTACTTCGAATTTCAACTCACAGGGCTGGGCCGTCTCAGCCGGAGTCGCCGTCTGGGGCGTTGTTAACTCGTATTTTAAAGACCCCAATCACTCCGCCGAAGCCCCGGCATGGGCTGAAACCGCAAATACTTATATGCCTGCCAGCGATACCGGCACAAGCGACGGTTACCAGAACGGGCACAACGGCTGGTATGCCTGGGGCCACTATGCACTTAGCGAAATACGCGGCGCTGACTCCTTCACAAAATACCAGAATCTAATCAATACGCTTTTGAGCCAGGACGGCGATAACGACGGCGGTATTCCTCAACAGGGAAGTACCGGTGCTGATTACGCCTGGACAACCGATATAATGCAGACCGCTTCTAATATGGGTCTGGTTGGCAACATTTATACTATTTCCGGTACAATTACTTCCGGCGGCTCGGCTCTTGCCGGCGTACAAATGAGCGGTTTACCGGGCGCTCCTGTTACCAATGCCAGTGGTTTTTATACTGCACAGGTAACATCCGGCTGGATTGGAACCGTCACACCGATAAAAACCGGTTATACGTTTATACCGGCTACAAGAACTTATACTGCAGTTACATCCAGTCAGACCTCTCAGAATTACACGGCGTCGGTTCCGCCTTCCGGCGTTACTATCGGCTCCTGGCTGACCGGCACTACTCATGCAAAAGAAGCTGGCGCTAACCGTGCTTTGATTTTTGTCGCGCATGCCAAGAGTAGTAGTGTGTCAAATCTGACGGCTGTCACCTATGGCGGACGGGCAATGACGAAAATTACCGATAAAATTATCGGCTCAGGCTCCAGCAGGGCGTATGTTGCGGCATTTATCCTCAATGATGCGAACATTACCGCTGCAACAACCACTACCTTTACTCCCGTCTGGACCAACGCACCGTCCTCTGTAACATACTCCAGTGTATTCCTTCAGAATGTTAATCAGACGGCTCTTACAGGAGCTTTTGCCGGTAACGGCTTAACGACTGGTTGTTCACTGTCAACGACTCCGCTTGCCACCAGCAGCGGCGATATGGTAATTGAAAGTGCCGCCAGCTCAGTTGCGGGCACATACACGGTAACGACCGGCTGGACCAAAGATATTGACCTTTCAGTGACATGTTATGACGGTATGAATGGACACAAAGCCGCAACAGGCGCAAGTGAGACCCCAAGTGTAATTCAGTCAAGCGGCAACCATTCGTTGATTGGCTACGTGGTCAAGGTCGCACCGCCTTCGGTTTATATATTAACTGTTAACACAGCGGGTAGTGGCTCACTAACCAGGAATCCTGATCAGGCCTCATATACATCTGGAACAGTTGTTACTTTGACGGCCAATCCTCTTGCGGGCTGGTTATTCAGTGGATGGAGCGGAGATGCTAACGGCACTTCTAATCCAGCAACAATAACAATGAATAGCAATAAGTCGGCTACCGCCACATTTGGTATTCAGACCTTTAACGTCACAGGTACGGCAGGCGCCAACGGCTCGATTACCCCGACAATCGCGGTAGTCAATTACAACGGCAGCCAGTTATTTACTGCTACCGCCAATACGGGCTATGTGGTTGATAAATGGACGGTTGACGGCAGCCCGGTTCAGACGGGCGGCACAACTTGCACGTTGAGCAATATCACAGCCACTCATACCGTTGCTGTCAGCTTCAAGATACTTACCTGCACGGTTACCGCTTCAGCGGGCGCTAACGGTTCAATCAACCCGACAGGCGCAATGACCAAGGATTACGGCTCATCACAGTTGTTCACCGCTACTGCCAATACGGGCTACACGGTTGACAAGTGGCAGGTTGATGGCGCTGATGTCCAGACGGGCGGCACGACCTACACATTAAGTAATATCACCGCCACACATACTGTAGCAGTCAGCTTCAAGATACTTACCTGCACGGTTACCGCTTCAGCAGGCGCTAACGGTTCAATCAATCCGACAGGCGCAATGACCAAGGATTATGGCTCATCACAGTTGTTCACCGCTACCGCCAATACTGGTTATACGGTTGACAAGTGGACTATTGATGGCGCTGATGTTCAGACGGGCGGCACAACTTGCACGTTAAGCAATATCACATCGACACATACGGTTAATGTCAGCTTCAAGATTATGACCTGCACCGTTACAGGCACAGCAGGCGCTAACGGCTCAATTACCCCGATAAGCGCGGTAGTCAATTACAACGGCAGCCAGTTATTTACCGCTACTGTCAATACGGGTTACATGGTTGACAAATGGCAGGTTGATGGCGCTGATGTCCAGACGGGCGGCACAACTTACACGTTAAGTAATATCACAGCGACACATACCGTTGCGGTGAGCTTCAAGATACTTACATACGCGATTACCGCTTCATCTGGCGCAAATGGTTCGATTAGTCCATCAGGGACATTTAATAAAGATTACGGCTTAAGCCAACTGTTTACCGCCACACCGACAACCGGCTATGCAGTTGACAAGTGGACGGTTGATGGTAACGATGCCCAGACGGGCGGCAATACTTACACGTTAAGCACAATCACAGCGGCACATACAGTTGGTGTCAGCTTCAAAATTACGACTTACACGGTCACTGCTTTTGCAGACACTAACGGCTCGATTAGTCCTTCTGGAACATTTAGTAAGGATTATGGTTCAAGTCAGTTGTTGACGGCCACGCCAACAACCGGTTATGTGGTTGATAAGTGGACGGTTGATGGTAACGATGTTCGGACGGGCGGCAATACTTACACGTTAAGCGCAATCACAGCGGTACATACAGTTGGTGTCAGCTTCAAGATTATTACCTTTACACTCGGTTATACAGCCGGAGCGAACGGAACACTTACCGGCAACGCCTCACAGGTGGTTGACTACGGTGCGAGTGGTACTGCTGTAACGGCGGTCCCGAATACCGGATACCACTTCGTCAAGTGGAGCGATGACTCGACTGTCAACCCGAGAACCGACCTTAACGTGACGGCGAACATAGCCGTGACTGCCGGCTTTGCGATTGACCAGTACACGGTTACAGGCACAGCCGGGGCCAACGGTTCAATCGACCCGACAGGCGACATTACCAAGGATTATGGCTCATCACAATTGTTTACTGCTACACCAACAACCGGCTATGCAGTTGACAAGTGGCAGGTTGATGGCGCTGATGTTCAGACGGGCGGTACAACTTACACGTTAAGCAATATAACAGCGACACATACGGTTAGTGTCAGCTTCAAGATTATGACCTACGTAGTCACAAGCACGGCCGGTGCCAATGGTACAATTGATCCGAACGGCGACATCGCCAAGGATTACGACTCGACTCAATACTTTACTGCCATGCCCGATATCGGTTATGAGCTCGACACTTGGTATTTGGATGGTAACAGCGTTCAAACAGGCGGGAGATATTGTCTGAACAATATCACTGCCAATCATGCGGTTAACGTGACATTCAAGATACAAACCTTTGTCGTGACGGCTTCGACAGACGCCAACGGCTCGATTACCCCGACAAGTGCGGTAGTCAATTACAACGGCAGCCGGTTATTCACGGCTACACCTGATACCGGCTACGTTGTTGACAAATGGCAGATTGACGGTAACGATGCTCAGGCGAGCGGAACAATCTACACGTTAAACGATATCACAACTACCCATACGGTTGCCGTAACATTCAACAGGATTGTCTTCTCGATTTCCGGTTACGTGGTTGAGATAGACGGTAACACGCCGGTCAAAGACGTGCTGTTATCGGCAGGTGATACTAATACCCTGACGGATGCAAACGGCTACTACGAATTGTCGGTCGGCTATGGCTGGTCGGGCGTCATCGCTCCTGAGAAGGAAGGATACGTCTTTGAGCCGAACAGCGATACATACGACAATGTTACGCAGGATTACAACGATGTGAATTACAATGCCACGCTTATGACCTTTAAGATTGCCGGCTATGTGCTTGATTCCGGCAGTTCCTCGCCGATAAGCAATACAAGCGTCTCTGCCGAAAACGGCGGCGGACCCTGGACGAGCAAATACGGCGGCGGTTCCTCGCTGACGGATGCTAATGGTTACTATGAGGTCTTGGTTGATTACAACTGGTCAGGGAAAGTAACGCCAGCTAAATATGCCTATACCTTCGAACCGAACAGCAGAAGCTACGAGGATGTCAACGCAGATTATACCGTCGGCCAGGACTATGCCGGCACTCTGCTAACGTACAAAATCACCGGGTACATTATGAACAAATGCGGCGTCCCTGTCAGGGATGTGCTGGTCAGCGCTGGCAATGGCGGCGGGCAGGCCATGACCGATGCAAATGGTTTCTATGAGGTCTGGGTCGATTACACCTGGACAGGTACGCTGACGCCGACTAAAAAGCACTATACGTTTGAGTTGAGTAGCGGTAGTGGGCATCGTGCCACGATGCTTGTTGCCGTTGCCGGGCCGGGGAAAAACTACACAGCGGACAACATCTATGACCTTGACTGCGATGGCTATATCGACCTTGGCGATGTTAAAGTGATGTGTGATAACTGGCTAATGACCGGTTCCCAGACGCCTATCCCAGGCGATTTCGATGCCGACGGAACCGTTGACTTTACGGATTTTGCGATTTTCGCCAACGTATGGGGCGACTAAAAAACCGGGCTTGTAAACGTGCTGCTGAATTTTGAATTTTAAAGGTCGTCGTTTCCCTTTCGAAGGAGACGGCGGCCTTTTGTTTTGCGAAGACCGGTTCGGTCCTACTCATTTTTGCCGTATAGCCAGTGTTCGTCCGCGAACTCGTAATTCACTATTTCTTCAGGCCGGAAAAATATCGAGATTTCATAATCCGCTGATTGCGTGCTGTCTGAACCATGAACGAGATTGAAACCTCTCGAACAGCCCAAATCGCCGCGAATCGTCCCCGGAACGGCCTCATAGCCAAATGTCGAACCGAGCATTTTGCGGGCGATTTCGATTGCCCCTTGAGCTTCCCATACCATTGCCAGCACAGGCGACGAACAGAGAAATTCCACCAGTCCATCATAAAATGGTTTGCCTTTATGAACTGCGTAGAGTTTGATTGCGATGGTTTTGTCGGGCTTTAAGAATTTGGCCGCGACAAGTTTCAGCCCCTTCTTTTCGAATCGGCCTATGATTTCCCCGATAAGATGCCGCTGCACCCCATCCGGCTTGATAATTATCAGCGTTCTGTCAGCCATTGCGAATTTCGACCGTTATCGTGTTACATGCCCTTCGGGACGATGTAAATCTCAACTCGCCTGTTCTGCGGGTTGCCTTTCTTGTTCGATTCGTTTGGCACGACCGGTCTGAACTCGCCGAATCCCCTGATGCTGGCACGCTCGGGCACAAGGCCGTTAGCGGTCATTGTATCGAGAACTGCAATAGCCCTGTGTGCCGACAGATACCAGTTGCTCGGATGTTTTGCCTTTGTTTCGGGTTGCGAGATACGCAAATCGTCGGTATGGCCCGCGATTATAATGTCAAATGCCTTGGCCTGTTCGGTATTAAGAATCCCGCAAAGTGCCTTCACTGCCTCCATTGCCGAGGGTGCGACCTCGTCGCTGCCTTTCTCGAAGAGCAAATCGCTCTTGAACTTCACGATACCCCTCGCCGCGTCGAAGCTGACTAAATCGCTTCCTTTTGCCCAATCTTCAAGCATTGAAGATAGTTCGGCGGGCAGTTGAGTTGCACCACCCAGTTGTTTTTGCATTGTCTCAATCAGGGCCTTCTTCTTTGCGATGTCCTCTTCCAAAGCCGCGACTTTCTGCTGCAGGGCCTGCATTTCAACGTTACCCTTGCCGCCCAACGCCTCTATTTGCCTCTTGGCCTGCTCAAGCTCCAGGTTCGCCGCCTGCAGCTGGCCTTCAAGCTCTTTTATGCGTCTTTCCTGCGTGGAGTTTTGCAGTTGGAGGTCCTTGATCTGGTCGGCACAGCCGGCGGTAAATATCATTGAGGCACATACGATACTGATTACTGAAATTGTGGCGAGTCGCATCTTATCATCCTTTCAAGCGATATTGACTGACAAATCCATTTTATCATCTCCCGGCGTTCCGGGACTACTACAATAAAACCGTTTTCACCCTGCCCGTCAAGACCAAAATTGCAAAATCTTACGGGCTATTGGCGTTCTCATTCCGCATCGGTTAGCCCTCAGACCCGCCAAGGGGTATTGGTGAGGTTGTTGCGCTCTCCTGCGATTTTATTATCGCCCAGCGGAATTTGGCGGACGAGCTGCGCGGGTTCGACATAATTTCTTTTGTTCTGGGCACTATCGCGTCCGGTGAGGCCGTCTGGTATATGGCCGCCCGGACATTGTCTCGAAACCACCGCTTTACAAGCCGGTCCTCGCCGCTGTGAAAACTTATTATTCCGATTCGCCCGCCTGGCTTCAGGCAGTATTGGGCGATTCTCAATAACTCTTTCAATGAGCCAAGCTCGTCATTGACTAATATGCGTAGCGCCTGGAATGTCCGTGCTGCCGGGTGCAGCTTGCCAAATCCTGCCCGATTCTGCTTTTTCCAGAGCTTCTCGGTCAGGCCTTTGACGCTGAAAATTATTCGTATGAGCTGGTCGGTCTGCGTAATCGGCGTAACCTTCCGCTGGTTGACAATAAACTCTGCGATTTTCTTATGGTCCGGCTCATCCGCCAGTTCCAAAAACGCCTTCGACAATTCTTCCTCGCTTAATGTATTGAGCAAATCCGCGCCGGTCTGTTTCAATCGGCTATCCATTCGCATATCGATTGCTCCAGTGTGCTTGTAGCTCATACCGCGTTCGGGATTATCGATTTGCATACTCGAAACGCCCAAATCCGCGAAAATTATATCGCACCCCGCCAGTCCTTCTTTTTTCAAAACCTTTGCTAACCCCGCGAAATTGCTGTGATGAAAACTCACCGGAGCGTTGTCTTTGCTTAGCCGATTGCGTGTTCGTTCTAATTCTGTATTGTCCGCGTCTATCGCAATCAGTTTGCCTGTTGGCCCGATGCGTTTGAGGAATTCGTATGCGTGGCCTCCGTAACCAACGGTGCAGTCAGCGACGATTTCGCCCGGCTTTGGATTCAGACATGCCATTACCTCTTCGACGAGTACCGGAACGTGCGTGCCCGCGGGTGTTTTGCCCTTGGCCCGCAGATGCTCTTTGATTTCCGGGTGTGCCGCGAGATTATGCTCCTTGTATTTTTCATTGAAACGCTTCGGGTGCGTCCCGCTGTATCTGCGCCGCCTCTGATGCTTGTTTGGCTGCTGCTCATTATTACCTTGTTGCTCAAATTCGTTCATTCTTATTTTCTTTTTTTAATCAATGATGCCCTGTGCGATATTTTCGATGTATTGCTCGTTTACGTCCCGGCTTTTATATATTTGAAAGTCGCTTACATTTTTCAATACAAACCGGCTGACATCTTCCTTCTTCTGCGATGTTACCCGGCTCATATAAATGCCGTTCACGTCTTCGAACACAAAAGGGGGCCTCGCATCTTCATTCAGCAAACTGATTTCAACGTCATTCATTTTTATATTTTTGGCGTGCCGTATAAAAAAGCCGTAAGCAGGGGGCGGCCCGAACATTCCGGGCTCGGGATATTTATTTTCCTGCTCCGGCACCAGCCGGTTGGGTTCGGGGGCAGCACCGCCCCCTTTATAGTAAATGCTAATATTGCTCAAGCGAACATCCTCGATGTAATGGCCAGGGATGCCGCTTATTGTGCATGCGTTCGACGGGTGGGCGTTATAAACAATTACATTACTTATAATAACCCGGCGAAGTTCTCCGACAGGCGTGCCCGCCGGCCCCCGCATCCTTGAACCGAGGCGCAGGAATATGGGGTCATTTACAATGTCCCGCATGGTTATATTTGTTATGGTAACGTCTTCAAGCAGGCCTCCGTCCACCGTTTCCAGCGCAAACCCCTTGCAATAATCAAAAACACAATTGGAAATCGTGATATTTTTAAATCCGCCGTTGGATTCCGTCCCGAACTTGATTCTTCCGGTGGGACGATTTTTATAGTGCGGATTTTCCGTGCGTTTAAAAGTGCCGTCCAGCAGCGTCCCTTCATCGTAGCCGCTTACCTGGCAGTTTGTGATGGTTACGTTTTCAGTTGCTCTCGCGTAGCCCAGGGCAAATGAGCTTTTCGGGCAGATGCCGTCGTCGTATGGCGAATTAACAAGGCAATTGGATATGCGCACGTTCTTGCAGCAGTCGATATCGATGCCGTCGCGGTTGGTGTCTATCTTGATGTTATCAATAGTGAAATTATCAACTCCGGTCGCGAGGACAGCGAACCAGCCGCCCTGCAAAATGGTTATGTCCCGCATAATCACGTTTCTACACCGCACCAGCGAGATTGCTTTATTCGCGGATTGTTTGTTGTCGTTGCTGTCAACCCAGTCCTTGTATAATGCCTTTGCCCATATTTTTCCCGTGCCCATAATTGACACGTCGCAAATATCCTCGCCCCATATCAAGCTGTTGTGCCAGTGGCTGTGACCGTAATCCTGAAATTTATTATTACTCCCGGGTTCTGCGTCATCGTATCCGTTTTCTTTGCTTACCGGGGCGGCGATAATGGTTGCTCCCTGGTCAATAAATATGCAGATATTGCTTTTAAGCCGGATGGAACCCGTCAGGTAATTTCCAGGCGGGAAATACACCGTTCCGCCGCCCGCGTTCGATGCGGCTGAAATCGCCTTATTTATAGCGTTGGATTCGACAGCCGTCCCGTCGCCCCTGGCCCCGTAAAATTTTACATTGTAAAAACTATCACGGAGACCAGTTGCCGATTGCTGCTTCGAAGAGCAGCCGATATTTGTTACCAGCAGCAGGATAAGAACATACATAACTCGCCCCGATTTCTCAAACGCGTTCATATCTGACTCCAGGAATTCCGTGCCTGTTGATTACAAATAAAGACACAAAAATTATAGCTACATAGGACACTTATTTCACTGGTTTTCTTTGCCGAGATGGGCGTTATCTACAGATGTAAAGTTACGATTGACTTCTTATGTCTGCACGTTAGGATATTCGCAGGCGATGAAACAATCGAGATGGTATATGGAGAACCGGTATGGACAGGCGAGATTTCTTTAAAAAAGCAACCAAGGCCCTTGCGGCAGCATCTCTTGCGGGATATGAAGCCAAAGCAGCGGCCACGCAGCAAAAGCCGGGCATTAGTTTTCCTCGCTACCGGGGCTTTAATCTGTTGGAGAAATTCGGCGAATGGGGGCCGAGAGCCAAATTCAAAGAGGAAGATTTCGAGATAATGACCGAATGGGGTTTCGACTTTGCCCGCATACCGATGTCCTACTGGAGATGGGCATCGAAAGACGACTGGTTCAAGATTGACGAGGAAGTGATAAAGGATATCGACGAAGTTGTCGCCCTGGGCAAAAAATACAAAGTTCACATCAACCTCAACCTGCACCGCATCCCCGGCTATTGCATCAACGACCGCAAAAAAGAGCCGGTGGACCTTTACGAAGACACGCCGGAGAATATGCAAAAGGCCCTCGACGGCGCGGTTTTCCACTGGAAATTGTTCGCTAAAAGATACAAAGGCATACCGAACTCGCAACTTAGCTTCGATTTGATTAATGAGCCGCCTGAAACGAAAGATGAAATACCTCACGTTCGGGTGGTGACTGCGCTGGTTAAGGCGATAAGGGAAGAAGACCCGAACCGGCTGATTGTCTCCGATGGCAAAGACGTGGGCAGAACGCCGGTTTTCGGCCTTGCCCATCTCGATATAGTTCAAAGCGTTCACTGCTACGACCCTCTAACAATAAGTTGTTATAAGGCGGAATGGATAAAGCAGGAATGGCTCGAATCATCCAAAGTGCCCACCTGGCCCCTGAAAGCCGACAACGGAACAGTGTGGGACAAGGCATATCTGAAGACCAGGATAATTGACCCGTGGCTGCCGCTGGTGAGAATGGGCGTGCCTGTCCACGTGGGTGAATTCGGCTGTTACAACAAAACGCCGCACGATGCCGCGCTTGGCTGGATGAAAGATGCGCTTTCGCTGTGGAAAGAGGCCGGCTGGGGATATGCAATGTGGAATTTGCGTGGCGAAATCGGCGTTCTCGACAGCGAGCGAACCGATGTGCAATACGAAAACTACAAGGGCCACAAGCTCGACCGCAAAATGCTCGAGCTGATTAAGGAATATTAATCGCCATTCCAAAATATGTTTCCTTGTTAAGTTATGAGGCAAAAAGAAAAGCCCCCCGATAAAAATCAGGGGGCTTCAAAATTCCAAATCACAATATGTTAACGGCTAATAACTATTTGCCTTTTTTCTCTTTGACCGGCTTAGGCGGTTTTTCTTTTTTGACTTTTGGCGGCTTCGGTGGTTTTGGTACCTTGGGCTTCCTTTCGCGGCCCATTACCATACCCACTATGGCTATCAGAATCGACGCGGCGGCCATACCGATAACGATATACCAGATGAAAGCTTGCGACATCTTCACGATATTCGGCGTAATGCTGCTCAGCGCCGATATTGCCGCAATAATTGTGTAAATGACCGCTAAAAGGGGTATAAACAGCATAACGCCCAGTGCGTTGCTCATCGCGTCTGGTGCCGGCTCAACGTATCCAATAGCCATTCCCGCTGCGGGCGATGCTATTGGCGTTTCGGGGAATTGCTCCGCGGAGAGCATCTGGTCCGCTTCTGCCGCAACTTCCATTGCCGAACCTTCCGCAGATGCCGATTCTGCCGCCGGCTCACCTGCTGCCGCCGGGGCGGCTTTACCTTCTCCGCCGGGAGTATAAATCTCGTCAAGTATTCCGCCCAATGATGTGTCATCGGCTTGTAGGGACAGGTCAAGAAGACCCGAACCGCTGCCGAAGGTGTCCAAACTTGCGTCTTTTTCAATTTCCTCAAGTGAGGCCTCTTTACCCGGTGACGATGGTGTTTCATCGAGGCCTTTGAATGTCTCATCGCTGCCTTCTTTTAATGACCCGGTATCGCCCAGGACCTTGATGCCATCATCGACAATCTGCGTATCGGCGTCGGTCAGTTGAAGCTCCTCGCCGCCTTTTTCCGTGGATTCGGTCGTTTCCGGCGTAAGCAGTATCTCATCTGCATTGGATTCTTCGCTTTTCGCCGCGGCCGCCGTATCGGACGGTTTATTGACTGCCATAAAGCTCGTATCCGACAGCAGTGAATTTACTTCATCGACCTTGAACAGCAGGTTAGGCCCGTCGCGGAACTCGCGCAGCCGACCGCCTTTTACTATCTGCCTCACCTCATCTTCGCTTTTGCCGAGTTTTTCAGAGACCTCTTTGATTGAATAGAACATACCGGCCATAAGTGTTTGCTCTCCAACTTGTCGGACAAGTCCGAAAAGTGATTATTGTGCATCCGTGCGTTTTTGCCAGATTCACGCTACCCGTCTGAATTTTCAAAAAACCGACGTTTTTCCGGCGTGAGCGCCCAATAACCCCGTCGCTGATTTTCACCTGGATTAGGGGGCACAAAAGCTCCGTAACCTAAAACTTATTATAACCGATTTGGGGGCCGAATGCAAGCCATTTTTAGCGTTGAAACAGGCGGGGAATCAGCCAATTGATGATTTGCGACTTGTCCGCCGAAGCTTGCCTGTTCTCCATAGCAATAGCAAAGGAGGGAGCGAAGGCGGATTGCGGATTTGATGCGGTTGTCCGCTTCGGCATTGAGTCGAGGCAGGACAAAACGAACTGCACAACTGATAGACGATACGCGTAAATACTATGGGAGGGAAGGGGGAGATATTGTTTTTGTAAAGTTTATTGACAAATTGAGGGTATTTGGGCTACAATAACAAAGGGTGTTGTTCATAGCTATATTTATAGGACTTGGAGGCAAAGCTGCTTAAGTAGCGATGAAAGGCATGAGAAAAATATTACGCTTGGGTTTTGCGCTTAGAGTTTACTTGTTGGCGTTATTGTGTTTTTTCGTGTTGCAGGGGTCGTGGTGTGCGATAGTATGGGCAAAGGCCGTCCCTTCGAGTTCCGCACGTGAGGTGGTAAACGGATGGCTGGCTAAGGAAGCGAAGCCCATGGGCAGCCGGCTTGGCAGCGAGGTTAAAAACGTTGAAACATTTACAGATTCCAACGGCCAGCCGGTTTATTACGTTGTCGGTCTTAAGCCCGACGGGTTTGTGATTGTATCCGCGGACGACCTTGTTGAGCCGATAGTGTGTTTTTCATCGTCAGGCAGCTATGACTCGTCAAAACGTAATCCTCTTGGCGCATTAGTCAGCCGGGATATGCCCGCAAGAGTTAATGTATCACGTTCGGTTCACGAAAAGTTACTCGCCGGCAGTACGACGGGGGGCCTTACAAAACAGCAGGCCATGGTGCATAAATCCGGAGAGAAGGCCTTTGGCAAATGGACGGAACTGCTCGGTACGGTGGGCGCTCGCTCTTTGTCGGCAGCGCCTGTGAGCAGTATTTCGGATGTTCGCGTAGCGCCTCTTCTTCAGACCGAGTGGGGACAGGATGTTATCTGCAGCGGCGCTAAGGCGTGCTACAATTACTACACGCCGCCATCTAGCGAGGGAGACGCGAGCAACTATTATTCCGGGTGCGTGGCTACGGCAATGGCGCAGTATATGCGTTTTTGGCAATACCCGGCGACGGGTGTCGGGACACCGAGTTTTACGATTTCTGTCGATGGGTCTGACGGGCCAGCGTCTCTCCGCGGGGGCGACGGCTCAGGCGGACCGTATAACTGGAGTCAGATGCTGCTTGTTCCTAATTGCAGCACGACAGTTGCGCAGAGACAAGCCATCGGCGCTCTTACCTACGATGCCGGTGTGGCTGTTAAAATGGATTACGCGTCCGACGGCTCCGGTGCATTTATGAGTGATGTTGCCGCAGCGATGGTTAGCACATTTGGTTACAGCAACGCAATTATAGGTGGTGATGAGACACGCAACATAGGAGACGGCTTGAGTGGAATGATTAACCCAAATCTTGATTCCGGCAACCCGGTTATGTTAGGCATTTCCGATTCCAGCGGCGGCGGCCACGCCGTTGTGGCCGATGGTTACGGGTATCAAAGCTCAACATTATATCATCATTTGAATATGGGCTGGGACGGCTATGATGACGTTTGGTATAACCTGCCGAATATCGATGCATCGAGCATCGATTCATCAGCGTATTCGTATAACATCGTTGACAGCGTGATTTATAACATTTACGTCAGCGGCACGGGTGAAATTATAAGCGGGCGCGTTACGGAAGTTGATTCCCAAACGCCGATTTCCGGTGCGACCGTAACCGCCGTGAAGACCGGCGGCGGAACATATCAGACCACAACCAATACCAGCGGCATATATGCCCTTGTCAATGTTCCATCGAATTCGACCTATGCTATTGTCGTTGCCATGCCAGGCCATTCATTTGCCGACCAGGTAGCGATCACCGACCGGTCACAGGATGGCGTGAAGACATCGGGAAACTGCTGGGCGGTAGATTTTGTTTCCTCGCAGGATGTTGTGATGCCCGCTGTTTCGGTCGGGAAATGCACCGTATCGGCAGGCAGTAATAACAACGACGCGATTTCGTTGTCGGGAACGCTAAACGCCACTATGGCTGAGGTTTTTGCCGCCAGCGAGATTGTGGTTGACATCGATTCTGCAAATATGGCCGACCACTTTGTCCAGACCTTTGACATTAATGATAAGACATTCAAGAAGAGCAAATTCAGTTGTACGATAACCAATAAACCTTTAAAGGTGTCGTTTGTTTTCGATACAAAGACGTCGAAGTTTTCATTTACAGTCAAAAATGTTGACCTGTCGGGATTATCGTGCCCATTAACCGTGCGAATCGAAATCGGCGGTTATAATGCCGAGACGAATGTTGATGAGACGATAGTCAACGGTCCCAAAAACCCGATACCGATTAGTTTTTTGATGGGTGTTAAGAACTCTCTACGGGTCGATAAGTCAAAATTAACACGCGACAAGAACACCGGCCATGTTACCCAGGTTGCCATAAGCGGCGGGTTCTCCGATAAAACCATTAATGATACGAATCTGGTTACTAATCCGCTCGATATTACCCTCGGCTCACAGACCTTTACGATACCGGCCCATCGCTTCAAAAACCCCACCAAGGGCAAATTCTCCTGCTCGAAGGTTACACTGTCCAGCGGGGAAACAGCCGTGGCGACATTCGATTTCAACAAATGCACATTTACGCTAACGATAAAGAATACCGATTTCGCAGTTGCCGCCAGCACTGTGCCTTTCAATATGGAATTCGGCGGCTTCAGCGGAAGCGATGATATATCGCTGCCTTAGCCGGATGTTTTATCGGCGGTGGATTTTCGGAGGTAGTTGACTTCAGAGTGTGTGAGGAGTCGGAATTGGCCTACGCCGAGGCCGCGGTCGGAGATTTTGCCGATACCGGTGCGTCTGAGTGATTTTACGGGCAGACCTACGCGAGCCAACATTCTGCGGACTTCGCGGTTCAGCCGTTCGGTAATACTGACTTCGATGAGCGAACTTTCGTGTCCCCGTTTTAGTATTCTGACGGCGGTATGGGAGCTTTTGCCCTCGGAAAGCCAGATGCCCTTATTTAATTTTTCGATGTGTTCGCCCTCGATTCGTCCTTTGACTTCGGCGAGATAGGTCTTGGTGAGGCCGTATTTTGGATGGGTCATACGGTTCGCGAGGTCGTTATCGTTGGTGAGGATAATCAGGCCCGGCGTATCGAAGTCGAGCCGGCCAACGCAGAAGATTCGATAGCGTGTGGGTATAAGGTCGATTGCCTTGGTCCTGCCCTGTGGGTCCAAATTGGTGCAGATGACGCCTTTGGGCTTGTTTAGCAGGAAATAAATCTTTGGCTGGGGCTTAATCCGCTTGCCGTTGGCTATTATTGTGTCCTTGTCGAGGTCCGCAAAGGCAGGGATGGTATCGACTACCTTGCCATTAACGGAAACGAGGCCTTCGAGTATCATTTCCTCGCATTTTCGGCGTGATGCAACGCCAGAGGCCGATAATATCTTTTGTAATCGCTCTTTTGCCATAATCCGTTCCAATTCACAGGGCCGGCAACTCTTACCCAGTTTTACTTTCAGCCGGTTTTTTTGTTGACTTTGGGTAACTTTCTGACGATAATATAATGCTTATAGGCCTTGAAAACCAAGGTTTTTTACTAATTTCTGAGGAGTTGCAGTTATGCCAATCGGCAAGAAGAGCTCGACTGACAGTACCCTTTACGCCCTGATAGCATTTGTGACGTTGTTTATTATAGCAGCAACGGCGGGGGTAATCTACTATTTAAAATATGAAGAGCAGCATGGTCTTGCCGAGGCGGCCCAAAAGAAGCTGAGCGAGTTTGCCAGTCCCGCTGAACAGCAGAAGACAGGGGCCATTATCGGCTCCGAGCAACCCGGCAAGAGCAAGCTGAAGGTGATGGCGGACTACCTCGACCAGGCGGTGTCATTGATATTGCCAGGTTTGCCGGGCGATACGTCGGCGGAAGTCAAGGTTAACGAGGCGGCGGCGAAGGTAAAAGAAATTGTTGCCGCGGTTTCGAAACAATATCCTGAAATGAACGATATTGACCCGAATTCGAGTTTGCTTCAGGTGGCCGACAAGCTGAATGCCTTGCTGGCAAATACCAAAACATCTGATACGGCTGTAAAGGGACAGCTTGATAATCTTCAGGCGCAGTTTGACGACGCGAAAAAAGTCAGTATGGAAAAAGAGAATACGCTGCTGGCGGAAAAGGACAGGTTACAGCAGCAGTTTGACAAGGTTCGGACGGGCTATGATGAGCTGAAGACGCTGCTCGAGAAAAAGAGCGACGAGCAGGTTAAAGACCTGTATGGCAAGCTCGACCAGGAAAGAACCAGCCGGGAAGAAACGAACAAGCAGTTATTGAAGAGCCAGGCGGAGCTTCAGACGGCGCAGGACCGCATTCAGAAGATATTGAAGGAGAGCGTGTGGCCCGTTCAGCCGCCGCCGGACACGGAGATAAAGGCGTTTGAGCCGGATGGAAAGATAATTCTGGTCGATGACCAGGCCAAAACTGTGCAAATCAATCTTGGTATCAATGACCATATTTACCGCGGGCTTACTTTTGCGGTTTACGACAGGGGCCAGCCCATTCCGAGAAGCGGCAAAGGAAAGGCCGATATTGAGGTTTACAACATCGGGGACAGTTTCTCGGCGGCGAGAATTATTCGTTCCGACAAGAAAAACCCGATTGTAGCGGATGATTTAATCGCTAATCTTATCTGGTCGCCGACGAAGGCGAATACTTTTGCGGTAGCGGGTGATTTCGACCTCAATGGCGACGGGGTTAGTGATGATGACTCTATCGCGAAGATACGCAGCCTGGTGGAGAAGTGGGGCGGCAAGGTTGCCGACACGGTGACTGTGAATACGGATTATGTGATTCTGGGGACGCCGCCCGTGGTGCCGTCGAAGCCGACAATGCAGGAGACGGAAAAGTACCCCAACGCGATGGAAAAATACGAGCGTGCGGTGCAGCAGGCGGCCAAGTACAAGGATGTTCAAAGCCAGGCGCAGGCGTTATCGATACCGATACTGAACGCGGACAGATTCCTGTATTTCATCGGGTACAAGACGCAGGCGGCCAATCCGGGAGCGTTTTGAACCGCAGATTGAAGTAGCAGGTTAAAGAGTTATTTCTGCGACGACCCGTGTTTGGGTTCGACGCCGATCGAGGCGACGAATATATCGCCCGTATATACCCTGACGTTTTCGAAAGCAAATCCCTTTTTGACTGCGACGAAGGTAACGGTGCAGTTGGCTTTTATCGACGCACCGAGCGGCAGACCAGTATCGCAATCCATGCCCGATGGTATATCGACGGAGAGGACGGGGCAGCCGAGTTCATTTATGCTTCCAATCAGCCGTTTGTATTCATCATGCAGTGCCCCTGTAAGTCCCGTTCCGAAGATGGCGTCGATAATCATATTAGATTCGCCGGCGAGTTTGGTAACGCGGGCATCGATTGCCTCTGTGCCTTCCATATCCAGCCGTTCGATTTTTAAACCGAGACGGGCGAGTATATCGAAATTGATTCTGGCGTCGCTTTTGATTTTGGCGGTGCTGCCGCATACCACGACTGTTACGGCAAAGCCCGCGTTGAAAAGGTGCCTGGCGATAACGAAGCCGTCGCCGCCGTTGTTGCCTGTTCCGCAAAAAATGCAGACCTCCGGCTTTTTAGTTTTAGACAGTGTTCCGATGATAAACTGTGCGCAGCTTCTGCCCGCGTTTTCCATCAGCACGATGCCCGGTATGCCCAGCTCGTTGATTGCCCATGCATCGAAGGCCCGCACCTCGTCTCTGCTCATCAATAAGCACTTCTGGTCCGGCTGAAACTTTTTCATAATGAGTATTGATAATCAATCATCAATCATCAATAATCAACATAAAAATATGAACATACTACTGACAAATGATGATGGGATATTTGCGCCGGGGCTGTCGGCTATATACAAAGAGCTTGTAAAAATCGGCGACGTGGAGGTTGTCGCGCCCGCTGCGAGCAAGTCGGGCGCAAGCCACAGCATCACTTTCAACAGGCCTGTGGTTTGCAGCAAGGTCGATGTGAACGGTCTTTTTTCCGGCTACAGCATCGAGGGTTCGCCCGCGGACTGCGTGAAACTCGCGGCGATGCAGTTGTGCAAGCGACCTATTGAGCTATTGGTCGCGGGGATAAATAACGGCGCAAACGCCGGGATTAACATTTATTATTCCGGGACGGTAGCGGCGGCGATGGAAGGGGTGCTTCTTGGTCTCCCCTCGGTGGCGACGAGCTTGGCAGCGGAGGAAAAAATGGATTATGATGCCGCAGCCGGGTATTGTATGCACATCCTTAAAAAACTTATGCCTGTAAAAACAGGCGCTCTGGTCAATATAAATATACCGCTGCTTTCGGCTGGGAAACCACGGGGAATTAAGGTTGTGCCCCAGTCGAACAAGGCGTTCGATGAGTATTACCAGCCGCAGATTGATGAGAAGGGCCAGACCGTGTATCAGCTTGCGGGCGGGCCTGGGCCGTTTGACGACCCATCGACGGATATGATGGCCCTGATGGAAGGGTACATTAGCGTTACGGCTTTGGCGCCGGACGTTACCGATTACGACAGGACCAAGCAAATCCGCAAGTCGCTTGCGAAGCTGGACCTGCCTGGTTAATAAAGATATTGGCCGGAGGTGAGCCAATGACAAATATATTTGAACAGCCGTGGCTGCTGCTGATTGTGGCGGGTCTGGTTTTTCTTGGTATGGCGTTTTTTCGCGATTTACTGCCGCCCAGGCGGGCTTGGGTTTTCTGGCTTTTGCCTGTGGTTATCGCGATAGCGGCTTTTGCGATTGATTATTTGGTCCAGACCGACAGGGAGAAGATAGAAGCAGTTCTTGCCAAGGCGTGCAGGGCGGTCGAGAAGGAAGATATAAAATCGATTGAGCCGTTGATTTGGAAAAATTACAGCGACTCGATTCATTCATCCAGACAGGAACTGCTGGATCATTTCAGGGGGCGGCTTTCGGAGCCGGTAATTGAAAAGATTGTGCCGGCGATTGTTTCCCTGGATATCAAACCTTCCGAGGCGACGGTCGTTTTTACCGCCCGTGTTATGTTTGACCCCAAAGGGCCTGTTTACGAATACCAGAAAATGATGCTTTTTAAGCTTGAGGCGAATTTAACAAAAGAGGCCGGCCAGTGGTTTTTCAGCAGGACGGAGATTCTTACAATTAATTTGCAGCCCGCCGGCTGGAAAAACACGCAGGGTGGCGGCGAGATATTCTAATCCCCAGGTCGAGGCGGCAGCGTCCTATAATGCGGGAAATTAAACAGATTAAGTGAACGCCTGTTTTAGTCGATACCATTATCGCAGCAAAAACGTGCAGTTAGATTTGCAGGGATTTAATGATGGTTGGCACAGCAAAAACAGGCAAGTTGGCGATTAAGCCGGAGCTTATGACGATACGCTGGTATCCCAGCTCTCGCTGCTTTGGCAGCCCCAGGCATCACAAAGCCCGGCAGCATCTTATGCCTCCACTTATGGTCCGCAAGGCCGAATGGCGCAGATAGTTCGGCGATACACTTCTCATCTCAAAGATTTATAGCGTTTAGCGTATGGCGTATAGCGTTTAGTAAATTTCTATACGCTACCCGCTATCCGTACTTTTTTCTCTGCGCTAGCAGCGTTCTCTGCGGTAAAATGAATGCTATGAATCTCGATGATAGTAAAACTGCATGGTATTCCGCTGGGCTGCACTTTGAGTGTTTGCACTGCGGGCGTTGCTGCGCCGGGCCTGAGCAGGGCTATATTTGGCTCAACAGGCCGGAAATCCGGCTAATCGCCGATTTCCTGAAAATGCCCGTGAAGGAATTTAAACAAAATTTTCTCAGGCGAGTTGGTTTGCGGATGACGATTGTCGAAGACCCCCATACTCGCGATTGCGTATTCCTCCAGCAAACTAATCAGGGCAGAGGTTGCACTATTTACGATGTTCGCCCCGCCCAGTGCCGGAACTGGCCTTTCTGGGAGCACAATTTAGTCAGCCCGGATACCTGGAATTCAACCGCCCAGGCATGCCCGGGTATAAATCGAGGCCAATTACACAGTCCCGAACAGATACAAGAAAAAAAGAAGAACACGAAATGGTGGCGTGATGAAAAAAAATGACAGGGTCATTGCGCGGGTGAGCGAAATTTACAACTGGATTGAGGCCCGGCAGCTCGCTAATAATGGCCTTGCCGGTCATTGTGCCGCTTGCGGCAAATGCTGTGATTTCGCATCCTATGACCACCGCCTTTATGTTACCACGCCTGAGATGATTTATTTCGTCGAGAAACTTGGACTGGCTAATATAAAGCAAATGACAGGGGGCCTGTGCTGCTATCAAGTGGATGGCAAATGTGGCGTTCATCCTTACCGTTTTTCTGGATGCAGGATTTTCTGCTGCAAAGGTAAGGCGACGTTTCAAAACGAGTTGACCGAGGCGGCCATTAAAAAGTTCAAGGCCCTTTGCGCTGAATTACAAATACCATACCGATATGTTGAATTACCCGCGGCGTTAAAGAGTGTTGTAACCGCGGAGCGCCCTTCGGCAAGCTCAGGGCAGGCAGCAGAGAACGCCCGCCAATAAGCGAGGTCTCGCCAAAGGCGTACAGAGTAAAAAAACGACTTTTCTTTCAAGCCCTGATGTGTATAATGAGGGAAGAAAAAGGAATAGAGGCGTCTTGTGATTAATAAGGAACGTTGAACCGAAATGCCCGGTTGCGTAGCCAGGCGTTTAATATTTGGAAACACCAACTTATTAACAATAGGGCTGGATAAAGGATATGCTGGACGATTTTCTGGGGTCCCAAAGGTCGCTCGATTGGTGTGTGCAGTTTTGGCCTGTGCCGGTGTTGTCTTTTGTTTCTGCGTTGATTGCCACATGGGTATGCAAAGCTATTGCGATTCGGTTCAATATAGTTGACAAGCCCGACAACCTCGTCAAAACACATAAAAGACCGGTCGCTTACCTTGGTGGCGTCGGTGTGCTAATTGGTTTTTTCACCGGTATATTGTGCGGTATTTATATTATCAGAGGTCAAACCGGTCTGCCAGTAATAATGCAGCGGCTTTTCAGTGTAATTATGGGGGCCGCTACAGCCTGTTTTGTCGGCGTTGTCGATGACATTTTCGATATCAGTCCCGGTAAGAAGATGCTCGGCCAGATTCTCGCCGCAGTGTTCATTCTACTGGCAGGAATCTGGCCGGACCTAAGTGAGATTGTTAAATCTATTGGCTGGCAAACGATGTCGGATAACACCGAAATAGCGATTGGTATTCCGATTGTTGTTTTCTTTGTTCTTGGGGCCACCAACTCGCTGAATTTATTAGACGGGCTTGATGGTTTGTGCGGGGGAGTGACCGTTATAATCACCATCGGGTTGCTGATTCTTGTACTCCGTCGTTCCACATACGTCTTCAGCAGTGCGCATGGCGATACAACCAGGATTATCATTTGCCTTGCACTTTTAGGCGGAGTTTGTGGATTTCTGCCTTTCAATAGACATCCTGCCAAGATATTTATGGGCGATGCCGGTTCTATGCTGCTCGGGTTTGTCGTCGCGGCGATTATGATAATGTTTGCCCGCATAGTCCCTCGCTGGTGGATGGCGTCAATAGTCGTGTTCGGACTGCCCATATTAGACACAGGGACCGCCTTACTGAGACGGTTTATCAATAAAAGGCCCCTGTTTGTCTCGGACCGTGGACACATTTACGACCAGATGATTGACCGCGGCATACCTTTGAAAAGAACAGTCGGTATATGTTATGCGCTCGCCGGACTTTATGCATTCGCAGGCATTTTAACAAGCATGATTCGAACGAGATACTCCGTCATTGCATGCGCGTTGATTTTCCTCGTGTCGTTCCTTATTGTCTGGTGGATGGGTTTTCTGAAAATGGAAGGCCTCCGGGGAGCGATACACAAAAAGGATGATACCGGCAAAGCACGCTCATAAACCCCATCTTATGCTCTTATTAGGATGAGTTTTGTTATAGAACAGGCTCCAGCACTTTATGGCGTCTCGAGTACCTGCTGTGAATGATATTTTCCCTTGCAAGAAGCGATTGCACATACATGTCGGCATACCTTTGTTCCATTGCAGTAGCAGTCACATTTGAGCTTGCCAGATACGATTCCAGCTTCATATACAGCCATAAGCTGTTTTTATTGTAGTATATGTCAGAAAGCAGCTTGAGCTTATCCAGAATGTCTTTCGGTGCTCTCCTGTAAAAATCCTCGTTATTTTCATATGGGCCGACCAGCATTCCGTTTTTGCCTTCTCTGATGTATTCCGGCTGGCCGCCGCTTTGTGTTGCGATGTTTATCCCGCCGTTCCTTGCAGAACGCTGGTCCGAAGTCCCGCAGGCCTCTTTCTCCGGCAGGGGACAGTTGATACATATGTCGGCGCCAATGGCCTGCATCCTCAGCAGGGTTGTATCTGAATTCGGCACATAAACAAATCTCCCTTTCAGCTCGGGCCTTTGCATCCAGGCAACGAATTGCTCAATCCAATCCTCTTCATTAGACCCTTCCGGTGCGATTCCGCCTACAACGACCTGCATGCTTAAGCCATTCATTCTGCCCCAGATGGTGTCAACTTCATCATGCCTGTCCGCGCATATAATATGGATAATATCCTTAAGGATGGGTAACTGGCTCTTGTATTCTACCATTCTTCTTACCATCCATATCGTTGGCAATTTAAGGTCCAGCGTTACGCCGCCTTTGCTTATAATCTGGTTGCTTTTGTTGGTCATGTCGGCCGTTTTCTTCTTAACTTCAGCCAAAGACAACACTTTACCTTCCCGGCCTATTCGCCGAAAGATTCCTTTGCTGGGTTCAATGCCGTTAAGCTCCATTTCCAGCAGTTCATCCATTACCCATGTGTCACCGGAGCCGTTGAGTATGCCCTCTATAGTTCTGTCATAACACTGGAACATGGCCTTCGTGGCGTCAGCGTGCTCATCGCTTACCCCGTTTGCAATATCACACATTTCAAGCGCGCCCCTGGGGAAGTCTATGAACAGCCGGCCGTCATCGTTCACTACTACAAATTTTCTCCATAACCTCTGCCAGCTCTGGCCGGGGAACCTCATCACGTAACGCGCTCTTGCGACATCGCCGCCGACAAGTTCGCCGATACAGAATGTTTCCAGCCCCGCTGGGACGACCGTGTGGTTTGTATACACCACGGCTGTCCTGTTGAAAAGATTGTCGCCCCTTATCATTGCGGCGGCATCGGCAACGTGGCCTTCGTTGAGGTGCAGGATATCAGGCACAATCCTCATGCTTTTGAACAGTTCGTAAACGCATTCGGCAAAAACCGTCTCCTGCAGAAAGCGATGCGCTCTGCCGTGACCCGGATGCGTCTTGTGGTCCGGGTAAAGAATGTCGAATACCTCGGGGCAATGGAAGACATAAAGGGGTGTTCCTCCGCGGCTTATTCCATATACATCTACATGGTATTGACGCTCCCGGGCGGTGTTATTGTCATCCCAGCCCCACACATCGAATTGAAGGGGCCTTCCACTCCTGTCTTTGACAAACTCAATTGGCTGGTCATTATAACAGACTTCTCTATATTCAATATGCTGCCTCCCGCCTCTGATTGACTGGACCATGCGCTTGCTGTAAATAGGCATACAGCCAAGAGCTTTGTCCATCCCTATCGCGCTAAGACCTTCGAGCTTATCGCCGAAATATATTCCCAAACCGCCTCTGGTGTTTGCTTCGCGGGCATCTCCTTTCAGCTCAGGTATAAAACCTTCAATGGAAAGGGTGGCCAGAATCTTGCCTTTCAGCTCAGGTGCGTGCTCATCTATCCATCTAATGTTTGAGTTTATCATAGATAATTCTCGGTCTCCAGGTTAAGGCAAGATAGTCCGGCTCCACGTTTCTTTCTGTCAGCCATCCCTGGCGGAAGCTTGAACTGCGCGATGACATTCAAATCACCCTGTATAGCGGATAATTTATAGCCGGTACAATCCTTGGCTCATTTTCCAGTCCGCTATTTTTCAATCTAATGCAGCATATCGACAGATTGCGGCTTTTATCTAAAGCGCCTCTGTTTGTCTCTGCTCTGCGAGATATATGGGTGTTTAACATAGGTAAGATGCGCACCTACCCCCGCTTCTCTGCTCTTTTCAAACTCTAACATTACAGTGGCTTGCTTTTCCCCCATAGCTTGTGAGTTGCCCTGTTTAAACCCGATAACAACAAATTTCGCCGTTAAAATTTTTTCTCGGAAAATTGAAAAAATATAAAAAAACCATTCTTTTTGAGTGCAAAATCTTGCCTGCCCCCGCGTTTAGTTTTGAGAAGCCCCTCAGTTTGCTTGTGCAAACAAGCAGAGGGGCAAACAAAACTGCGGGGGGCTCGTACTCTCCATCAGGCTGCCCTCCTCTGTATGACTTCAAAAGCCTACCAAGACGCTTCTGACATAGGAATTATGGCGCAGAACCGAAGGAAATCCGACCAATTTCAGCAAAATAAGCTGCTTATAAGGTCATATTTCCCATAAACTTGGCATCGGATATTATTATATATATTAAGGGGCCAAAACTGGCTAATTCAAGAGATTTCCTTCCCCCGGAAAACCTCTTGAATCTCTCTTAACCAAATATCTAAAACTGTGCCAATTTCGCTGACGTTGAACATTACCCGTAATCCATCGTAGAATACAATATCGAAGATAAAGGATAGCGAGTGATCGAAGATAAGGAGAAAGGGTGCCCTATAGTTTCTGTTGGGCTCTTCTCGCTGTTAATACACAGTTTGTGCACCATGTCAAGAAGTGTCCATACGCAGTACGGAAACTGAGGCGAGTGATGATGAGCGAACATTCTCGGACATTACCTCCCGGCGAAAATAAGATGTGCTTTCAGGGGAAGATGGGCATGGACTATGCGCACAGCGATGCGCAGCTGGCTGCTTTTTATAGCCGGACCCACAACGATTTGATAGGCAGTTCTGCCTCTTTTAATGCGGTCCTTGAAACCATCAGCGCTATTGCCGCAAGAGAGTGCCCCGTCATTATTACGGGCGAAACCGGCGTCGGCAAAGAAATGATTGCAAGGCAAATCCACGCCGTCGGCAATCGCTCGGCCAACGTCTTTGTGCCCGTTGACTGCACGACCCTTACCGGCCAATTATTTGAAAGCCAGTTGTTCGGACACGTGCGAGGCTCATTCACCAGCGCCGTTGACAGCACGCTCGGCTTTTTCCGGGCAGCAGATAAAGGCACTATATTTCTTGACGAAATCAGTGAAATCCCCCTCGAATTGCAGGCCAAGCTCCTGCGGGTTTTACAGGAACGGCGAGTTACCCCGCTCGGCTCGACCAAATCGTTTACGGTTGACGTCCGCGTCTTGTGCGCGACCTGCAAGGACCTGCAGGATATGGTCAGCAAAGGGACTTTCCGCTCCGACCTGTATTATCGCCTTAACGTCGTACGCCTTGAAGTGCCGCCGTTACGACACCGCAGGGAAGACATATTGCCTTTGGCGGAGTATTTCTTGGCCGCCCAGGCACGCTTTTACGGTGAATCGCCCAAGGCGTTCAGTAAACAGATTAAAGGGCTCCTTCTTAATTACGCCTGGCCCGGAAACGTCCGCGAGCTTGCAAACGCCGTTGAGCGCGCATACGTGCTGACCTCGGGCAGGGAAATTCAGTCCGCGGTATTGCCCTTTGAGCTGACAATAGCCGATTCCCCCTCTTATCTAAAAAACCAGCTGCCCACCCTCGATGAGGTCAAACGCAGGGTCATCACGCAGACCTTGGAATACACCAAAGGCCGAAGAATCGCCGCCGCCAAAATCCTGAGCATCGAACGACGTCAGCTCAACCGCCTTATGGAAAAGCTCAACATCCGTGTCCCACAATCAAACAAAGACAACGAATAATATTCCTCTGTTCTCGAATTTCAGGCCTCGTGACAAAAAATACGAGGCCCTTTGCGCCGAATTACAAATACTATACCGCTATCTTGAATTACCCGCGGTGTTAAAATATTTTCTCATTGCCGAGCACGCCCGCCAATAAGCGAGGTCTCGCCGAAGGCGGACAGAGTACATGGAGTAAGAAAACGACTCCCTTTCGAATCCGTTCGGCTCGGACTGACCCCGTTTTCTCCTGAAAAGGGGCTATTTACCTGGAAATCCGCTTAAGACGGAGAAATTTTTTAAAAAAAAGTGTAACAATTACCGCCTGAGGTGGACTTAGTTTATAGCCGGCCAACTTAGCCGGGAGTTTCTGAACGTACTATTCACAAGCACTATTTGAAAGAAGGAGAGACAAATTTACTGATTGGCGATGGTTTCTTTTTTGCCCGCTTAAGGCGCGGGCAAAGTTAAAACACAAATTATAAATGTTTCCTCCTCCACCACCTTAACAATGCTACGGAGGGCACGTCGCCGGGCTTACCCGGCGACGTACTTCTTGGCCTTGGTGCCTTGAGAAATCTGAAAAGATTTCCAATACTTTAGTCCTGGAAATTTCTTCGAAATTTCACAGGGCAGCGATAATCAGAAAATTCAAGGATTGAAAAGCTACCTGTGTTTTTTCGTGGCAATATTAAAAAGCAGTGTTAATCAGCGTCTAAAAAAATAATTCTCTGTGTCCTCTGTTAACTTTTGCCGTAATGGCTTGGCCATCCCTTTCGGGAGGCATCCCTTTGCCGTTTGGCATCCCTTACGGGAACGGGAGTGGCTAAAAAAACAGCGTTAATCTGCGCAATCAGCGTCTAAAAAAATAATTCTCTGTGCTCTCTGTGGCTAAATTTTTGTGCCTTTTCATGGCAATAGGAATTCTCAGCGGCCTCTGCGTTCTCTGCGGTGAATTCTTTGTGGTTAGTATTTATCCACCGGCAGATAAATCTTCTGCTGAGGGTCGCGCAGGTTGATGTATTTGACTCCAGAAAGGGTTCCGTACTGCTGGTAGTAGGTATAAAGTTTGGCGAGTTTGTCGTCGTCGGGGCTTTCGAGATGCCGCTGCCATGTTCCGAGTTCCGCCCCCCAGATGATTTGTGTGCCGTCTTTCGTATAAAGTGAGATGTGTGGTTCGCGTTTATTTTTCCGGCCATCAAAATTGGCGACGTCGATTCTGTCGATTTGACGAAGCAATGGCTTATCGGGCGTTACCGCAGTATCCATACGCGATAGCCGATTGAGCACCGCCATAGCTGCAGCAAGGTCATCTCCCTGCCAGACCTGTCCCGGAGTAGGGGGGATTTTGCTAAGCTCCATACCGGTTATGTTTATGACGGGCAAATTACCAATCGGCGAATAATCGAGAATGACCATGTCCGCATCGATGAAGAATTTATTTTTGTTGTCGGTAACGAGAAGCATAGGTTTTCGCCAGTGGCCGCTGATGAGTATGCTTTTGTTGGTCGTTCGGACCCTTGTGTCGGCAAGCCACGGGACCAGGTGTGCGATATTTTGCTGCGCCGAGGCGGCGATTTTTTCGTCGTCATTAGCGCTATTGTTCGCTTCAGCGGTGGCGGCGGCGTAAATCCTGTTTTTGATCTCTTCGCTGACCCAGTTCGGGATGTCGCCTACCAGCTCAATTGTTCGGCTGCCCGACGAGCCGGTGGTTTGCTTTTTTACGTATCCGTCTAAGAACGTGAAGCCCGCCAATACCAGGATAAAGGCGCATACGAACAATGCCACCTTCACGTATCCTATGATGCTTGACTTGTTGGACGGCTTATCGCCCTCCGAGCCAAACCCGAATATATTAAATCCTTTTTTCTTCGCAGCCAATTTTATTGCCTCCGCTGAAAACGAGACCTCGCCTAAAGGCGGGTCCGGTCGTCATTTTTATGGGCTATTGCGGAATCAGCCAATGCCAACTCCACGATTTTCAGACACAGCCGACTCATTGAAAGCCCGATTTTAGCGGCGGCTTTCGGCAAAAGCGAATGGCTCGTCATTCCCGGAATGGTGTTTATTTCGAGCGCATAAGGTTCGCCGTCGTCGCCGATAATAAAGTCAACTCTTGCAGCGCCCCTGCATCCGAGCGAATCGAAGCAGGTAATCGCCGATTTCTGTATTTTATCGACCAGAGCGGGGTCATTTATTGAGTCGAACAGATATTCTGTTTTGTCGTCGATGTATTTGGCGTGATAATCGTAGAATCCGGCTCGCGGACGTATCTCTATGATTGGCAATGCCTGCTTTCCGAGGATGCTCACTGTAATCTCTCTGCCCTTTATGAAACTTTCAATCATACACTCGCCGAACTCCGCTGCGCATTTTTTTGCGGCCTCGACCGCTTCCTTCGGGTCGTCAGCGATTGATATGCCTATTGTGCTTCCTTCCCGAAGCGGTTTTACGACGTATTTTTTTCCCAGTTGCTGAATCTGTTCCTCAAGACGAGCGTTTTTTTTGCCCGGCTCGAACAAAATCGAATCAGGCATCTTTACCCCCGCTGCTGTAAATCGTTTTTTACTTTCCCACTTATCAAACGCCAGCCGGCTGGATTTCGATGAGCTCCCCGTATAAAGGAGGTCTTTCGATTCTAGGATTTTCTGCAGCTTACCGTCTTCGCCGAACGTTCCGTGAAGAGCGATGAAAAACACATCGATTGTTTCGTCGTCGAGTATGCCCAGCGCGTCGGGTTTTATATCCGATGGCTTTACGTTGACGCCCGCTTTTTTCAGTGCTTCGGCCACGCATTTGCCGCTTTGGATACTGACCTCTCGCTCCCTGCTTATACCCCCCATTAGAACTGCTGCTTTTATCTGCCATCCGTCTGGCGGATTAAGCTGGTCGGACGAGGGTGATGATTCTTGATTTGGAAATGGGTGAGACCGCATTTTTTATTTCCAGATTTCGATCTCAAGCTCCAGCTCGACGTTGAACTGCTTCAGGACTTTTTCTTTTACGATGTCAATCAGCTTAAGAACATCCTGGCTTGTGCATCCCTTTTGCGCCATGAAAAAGTTGGCGTGCTTTTCACTGACGATTGCCCCGCCGATTTGCATCCCTTTTAGTCCCGCGCGGTCAATCATAGCCCCAGCGGACATAGCGCCCGCGGATAGCCCCCTCGGATTTTTAAATACGCAGCCCGCGTTAACGGTATTGAGGGGCTGGTTATTTTTCTTATAGACCCAGTTTTCCTTAATCGTTTTCGTAATCTGTTCCGGGTCGCCGGGGGTCATATTTATTTTCGCTTCGAGGATGAATTTCGCCGTGATATTCGTCTGGCGATAATCGAACTGAAGCTCCGGTTTTTTCTTTTCGGAAACTTTGCCGTCTTTGTCCATCAGCGTAACGCTTTCGACGACGGTTCCGATATCGCCGAAGTTTCCGCCCGAGTTCATCCGTATCGCTCCGCCTATCGAGCCGGGAATGCCCGTCAGCGGTTCGAGGCCTGAAAGCCCTTTTTTCGCGCAGGTCAGGATAAGCCGGCTAAGCTCGACGCCTGCGCCCGCTATGACCTGTTCTTTGACGAAACTAATCTGCGAAAATTTGTCGTTTTTGAGCTGGATTACCGCTCCGCGAACACCCTTGTCGCTGACGAGAATATTCGAGCCGTATCCCAGGACAAAAATCGGGATTTTGTTTTCATTGCATCGCTTGACAACCTGGGCAAGCTGCTCCGTATTCTCCGGCCTGATAAAGTAGTCCGCCGGCCCGCCCAGTCCGTACCACGTCTCTTTCGCCATCGGATGCTTTGTTTCAACTATTTTTTCTAAGCCACTGAATATATCCATCGCTCACCTTCCAAACGTCGCCTGCGCCCATGGTAACGACCACGTCGCCCGCGGACACCTGTTTGGTTAAATAATCGCAGATTGCATCGAAGCCGTCAATAAACAAAGCTTCGCTTCCTTTTGCCCGGATTTTATCGACGAGGACCTGGGCGTTCACCTCTTTTTTCGATTGCTGCGAGTCACGGACGAAATAAATCTCCGGCATAATGGTAATATCGGCAAGTTTGAAGCTTTCGGCGAAGTCATCCAGCAAAAATCTCGTCCTGCTGTACTGATGTGGCTGGAAAATACACCACAGTCGTTTGGGCTGGTAATGCTCCTTAATCGCCTTTAACGACGCCCGAATCTCGGTAGGGTGATGAGCGTAATCGTCGAGAATGGTTATGCCGTTGACCTTCGCCTTTAGCATCAGCCGGCGGTCAACGCCTGTGAAGCCGGGCAATAACCGCAAAATATCCTTTGTGGCGATACCTGCGTTTGAGGCAGCGGCGATAACCGCAAGGGCGTTGGCGACGTTATGTCTGCCCGGCACGCTTATATGAGTTGAGCCGAGCAATTCCTTGTTGTGATAAACGTCGAATGAGTAAAGCCCGTCTTTTTCAACAATATTAGCGGGGTGATAATTGCAATTCTCGCTAAAACCAAATGTCTCGATTTTCCGGTTGTTTTCGAGGAGACGCGGGTCGGCGATTATTTTAGCGACGTTTTTATCTTCGCCATTGACGATGATTATGCCCGTATTCTTTGTGCCAAGCGCGAAATCGCGGAACGCCTCGACGATTTCGGCCTCGTCTTTGTAGTAGTCGAGGTGGTCTGCCTCGATATTCAGTATGACGGCGATTTGGGGTTTGAGGTTCAGGAAGCTGCGGTCGTATTCGCATGCCTCGGCGACAAACAAAGGACCCCTGCCCTGAGCGGAGTCGAAGGGGGTGCCTATGCCCGATGAGCCGGCAAGTTGCGTAACGACTGCCCCGACGACGAAATTCGGCTCAATGCCCGCCTGTTTGAGGAGATAGGCGAGCCAGCCGCTGGTTGTGCTTTTGCCGTGAGTGCCCGATATGGCTATACCCTGATAAAACCCGAATACCTTGCCCAGCATCTCGGCGTATTTATAGACGCGGATGCCTTCTCGCCGGGCTAATTTGAGTTCGGGGTTTTCCTCTTTTATCGCGGCTGATATTACCACCGCGTCCGCCTGCGGATTGAGATTGTGCTCTTTGTGGCCGATTTTTATATCCGCGCCGAATTCGCAGAGGTGGTCGATTGTTTCGCCCGGGTTCTGGTCGGAGCCGGTAACGATTGCTTTGTGCTTCAAAAGGAGCATCGCCAGGCCGCTCATGCCGATACCGCCGACGCCTATGAAATGAAATCTTTTGCCCGCAAGTCCGTTAAATCCGTTCGTTACCACTTCTAATCCTTTACCGGCCTTTGTTGCTTTCGTCGCCGGCTGTTGTATCCTTACATTGCTCTTTAGCATATTTCATCCCTGAAATTTAACGTCGCTATCTTCATCGCTGAAGCCGCACGAGAGCGGATAGCGGGTAGGGGATAGAAATTTGCTAAACGCTATACGCCATACGCTAAACGCTATCAATTCAGAGATTTTAACACATCGAACGGTGCTGCAAAAGAAAAAAGGGAGGAGAATTTTAGCCGTGAATTTAACAGATTGCACTGATTCCTTAAAATATTTAGCCCTGCCATCTTCGCCGTTGGCGAGTGACAGGGTTTAATCACGGATAGACACTGTTTTAAAGAATTAGAAATAAAACCGGATGTGGAGATTGGTCGAACCATCCACAGCCGATTCGCAATTCTATATTCTTAATTCTAAATTCGTTTTATGCTTTTCGTTTTCGCATGTTTTTACTAATATTTGTGATTTTTTAGACATCTCTCAACTTTTGATTATAACCCATCCTGCTGCCCATTTTAATCACTTATAAGCCATTTCACCCCTCGTAGCGTAGCGCAGACCCCGCAGTCGTTTGAATTTTCCTGTGGAAAATTCTTGCGGGGCACCACCCATTCCTGAAAATCGGCACTTTTTTTAGTCATTAAAATATTCTCGCGCAGCGATTCCGCATTTTTGCCATTCCCTTAGAAATTTCGAAGAAATTTCAAGGACTTAGTCCCGGAAATCTTTCAGATTTAGCGGGGTACTTTTTGCTTTTTAATTTGAAGTTACATTACCATTGTGCTTCGTAGAATGGGCCGATATAGCCCTCTTTTTTGGGGTCGGGTCGGGCCTTGAGGATGGCCTCGGCAATTGCGGTGTCGGCTGGATATGTAATCTTGATGTTCGACGAATCGGTCTCGATAATCGACACCTTATGCCCAATCGCTTCGACTAACTGCGAATCATCAGTGATTTTTTCCGTGTCTGCCTTGGGGGCCTTTTCACGGGACTGTTTCAACAGCTTTGTTTCGAAGACCTGCGGCGTCTGCGCCTCGTAAAGTCCCTTTCGGTCAACGTTTTTTACGATGATACCATCTTTGATTTCTTTGAGAGTTGCGGTAACGGGGCAGGCGAGAATCGCGGCGCCGGTTTCGGCAGCGGTCTTTATCGCATCATCAATCCATTTGGCGGTTACGCAGCATCTTGCGGCGTCGTGAATCGCGACAAGCTCGATATCGTCTTTTAATAACTGGAGCGCCTTGTTGACGGTTTCGAAACGAGTTGCGCCTCCGATGAGGACCTTGACGTTGAAAAGGGAGAGGTTGGCGCCATAGCGGATTTCCACAATTTCCTGGTCTTCCTGCGGGATAGCGAGCAGGATTTGTTTGACGTCTTCGCGGTTGGAGAACAGTTCGATGCTGCGCAGGAAGGCGGCGCGGCCCCCGATATCGACGAATTGTTTATGTCGTTTACCGCCGAATCGTTTTCCGGGTCCAGCCGCACAAATTATCGCCGCAACATTAGGCATAGGGTCGAATCTCCATCAGACGTCGCATATTTCGATTGCCCGTTCAAGGGATTTGAGCGGGTCGGATGATTTGGGCGTAAACTCGTGGGCGACGTAGCCGGTGTAGCCGGTTCGGAGGATGGCGTTCATTATCGCGGGATAATAAAGCTCCTGTGTTTCGTCGATATCTTTTCGGCCCGGGACGCCCGCGGTGTGGTAGTGGCCTATGTACTGCTTGTTGGTTTGAATGGTGTGGATGATGTCGCCCTCCATAATCTGGGCGTGGTAAATATCGTAGAGGATTTTGATGCGGTCGGAGCCGACCTGTTTACAGACCTCGACGCCGAATTTCATATTGTCGAACATATAATCCTTGTGGTCCACTTTGCTGTTGAGGTATTCCATACATAAGGTAATTTTTTTCTGCTCGGCCAGGCCTATGATTTTCTTTATACCATCGACGGTGTTTTTAATTCCGTCTTCATTGCTGATGCCGTTGCGGTTGCCTGGAAAGCAGATGACGTTTGGGAAGCCGAATTCGGAGGCGGCGTCGATGCTTGTTTTTAGTTTGGCGAGACATTCATCGTGGTTTTTGGTGTGAGCAAGCCCTTCGGTCAAACTGTGAGAGAAGAGCATCGTACAGACGAGGCCCGCTTTTTTTGCTGCGGGTAATTCATCCGGCTGGAGCAGGTCGATACCTTTTAATCCGAGCTGGACGCATATATCGCAGAATTTATCGAGCGGTATTTTGCCGTAGCACCATCTGCTGACGGACTGATTTATCTTTCCATTTTTAACAACGCGTTTTATTTCATCCGCCAGGGTCTCGCGAAGGGACATAAGGGCCGCTATTCCTGCGGCACCGGCCATTAGGTGTCTTCGACTTATTGCCTGGGTTTGTCTTTGGGCCATTTGATTTTTCCTTTCCACACGGTATTTAGTATCAATCCATAAGCAACAGAATAAGCAATCGTGCCTGAATGTCAACACCCGAAGCAGCCGCGATATTTGTGCGGCAGGGGGGAGCGGATTGGTTAGTCGCCCGCGGGCAAACTGGCGAGATTTTTCTTAACCTGCTCCGCGGGAAAACTATTGGGATACATACGCAGAAATTCCGTCAGTGTCGCCCTGGCGTCCGCGAGAGATTTCTTTTTTTGTTCGATGTTTGCGGCGTCCTGCTGCTGCCAGAAGTGGATTTTGAGCAGGGAAAGCTCGTAGAGCGCCTGCATGCCGCCGTCGGTGCGGTAATGCTGCGTGTGCATTTCGGCGAGTTTTTCGGCGAGGAGCTGTTCATCGGGTATGAGTTTAATCTGTGCGAGCAGGACGTTGTCCCGCAGGGGGTCGTTTTTGCCCATTTCGGAGAGCAGCTCGTCGAGCTGATCTGCATAATCGGGGCTGTTTTGGTTTAGCATAACAAATCTTGCCAGCCGTTTTACGGAATCCGGTTTGGATGTGTAGTTGTCCGGGCCGATAATGGTGCGCAACTGGCTGAGCTTTCGCTGCAATTCCATTAGTTTTGATACAGTCATCGCCGAATCGAGAGGCGGACGGAACAGGCCGAATATCGATTCTTCTGTGGGCTGGTCGCCGGCAAGAAGTTTAAGACGTGTTTCGAGCAGATTGGAGTCCTCGGCAATGATAGCTTTTGCCTCGTCGAACTTTGCCTGGCCCGCCCATTGCATCGCGATTCGCCAGCGAGCTTCGAGCGATTCGGGACTATTGGCAAAGCCGGTGTATAACTGGAACCACACGGCACGTGAACGGTCGAATGGGTAATCGCTGTAGAAATGAAGCGTTTCTTTCTCGTCCAGCAGACGATAATCGGGGCTGTATTCGGTCAACAGGGCTTTGTAATACAGGGCGATTGGCATCCGCTTGCTTTTGGGTCGGCGGTTGATAAACAGGTCGTATTGCCCAAGCAGCCATTCTCTTTTTTCCTGGTATCTCAATTCCGGCGTAACGACAAACCAGGTAGGCCATCGATCGTGAACGAGCTGCGCCTGGATTTCGTCCTTTAATTCTTTGCGTAACGCTATTGGCTCAGTCGGGTAGAAAAAGCCGCCCAGGTATTTTGCGACAGCGGGATTTTTTATGGCGCGGTCGATTGCCTTGGTAATACTGTGGTCGTGGAATTCCGCCACCTGCTCCGGGTTATTGCGGGCGATATAGAGCTGATAATCCAGCTCATCGAACCCTATCCTGAAGCTGAAGGTTATTACCGCGAGAATAAACAGAATTGTGATGGCTGACCAGATCAATCCCGGCCTGTACCGGCTGAAATGCCCGATGCCGAGCACCGCGCCCGCTATGCCAAGCCCAATCAGCCATGCACCAATCCAGGGGGTGAAGGAAAATCCCCATTTAATCGGCTCGACGTTTCTGGCGCCGCCGAAAATGCCCCAGTATAAAAGCTGGGGCAGCATACATAATGCAATCGAGGTTATGCGTGAACGAAACCGCAAAGGCCGACAGGCAACGGCGATACAGCTTATCAGCAAACTGACGGCAAAAGCGGGCAAATCAGCGAGGAAAAACACGGCCAAAATCATAGGCAAACTGTAACTGAAACTGAGAAGCTGGGCTGTAAGTATGGGTGCGATTGTCATTACCGCCATCAGCAGGGCAAGGACGAGTATTTGCCAGGGGTATTCAAAGATGCTTACGCCCGTCAGGAGGGATCGGCCTATCTGCCAGGACGCAGGCCTTGTTGCCGATTCGGGGTTGAATGCCCAGGGTGAGCCGGTCAATATCTTTGACCAGAACAGACAGGTTATGGCAAAAACGGTTATCGTCAAAAGCCAGAAACCGATTACGTTAGTATGGCTATAGTGCAACGTCGGGCCGGCAGTCAGAAACGACTTGCTGGTCGCTATCGGCGCCTTATCATTGCCATTACTATTAACGTTGCTCTCCGGCATATACCTTATCTCAAAAACATATTAAGTCCCCCGTTGGCTGAAGGGTTATTAGACCACGTCCTTGCATATTTGTAAAGCAACACTAATAAATCACAGGAATAAAAACGCTCGATGAGGCATATTTATTGCCTTGGACCTGTGTGGGGCGAAGATTGGGGCAAATAGGAAGTATGGAGCAGGAGACGAAAGGGGGCGGTTGTTAATATAGGCAACTACCCCCTGCGAAATCATCATAGATTCAGGCGGCGCACACCTTACGGGTGAGAACCAGAACCTGAAAGATAAAGTTGCTGAATATCTGAGACAGAGAGAGCACGATTGTAAATCCGAACTTCATTGATCAACCCGTTAAAACCGCCATCGTCTCCGCGCACGGCAGCCCCGCCGATGTACAGGTTTCCGGAGTGCAAAAGCTGACTCGCCAGTGGCGTTTGGTTGACGAGCACGCCGTTTTCATAGCTTTTCATCAAGCCATCGCTGCGAGAATATGTTCCCACAATATGCTGCCAGCTCGTCCCTGTGAACAGCGGAAAACCAGCGGTCCAGTTATTTGACCCGCTACATGGATTTGCACCATCCAGCCAAAAGCTTGTGCCGCCGTTACATCCTCTAATGAAGTACCCGGGTTGGCAATCGTCTGCCTTCCGAAGAATCGTTCCCCATCCATACCCGCAAGCCTGTCCCGGCACGCCTTTGACCCACATTGAAATCGATATTGCATCTACCGGCTCCAACGAAGCGGAACGCGGAACTACGACGTACGATGGTACTCTTTCATTCCCCCTGAAGTGCAAGGCCATGGTATCACCAGCTCCGTAGGGTTCAAAAACTGCACCGACCACATTTCCGTTGTTCCCATTGCCGCTGGCGTCACTGGCATTTCCATCAAACGGATAATAGGCAACCATGCCGGCGTCTGGGCCGGCCCACTTTGCCTGCCAGAGCCATGCTCCTGCAAATCGGGCAAAATCCCTGAAATCAACCGAACCATCCTGGTCAAAATCCATTGGATGCGTATCGGCTTCATCAGCACCTATATCAACTCTGCCGAACTTTATCCGTGGTTCGCTATCAATATCTCTGTCATTCTTATACGCATTATTATTCGGGTCTCCCATATTGATGCATCCCGAATCGATGCTCAGGTGATAGTCGCCTGATACCCAGGAATTATTATCTGTCCATTTACCCGGGGCCGCAAAACGTGGGTCTATAGCAATATTGCCAATATTGCCGCTTGACCCGTCGTAAATGCTATAGTTAGGAGTCCCTTGTATATCGCAATACATTACTGTGGGCATTACGCCGTGATACTGAATTGCATTTGGCATATTTCCATCTTCCCAAATAATGGTATTGGTAATTTTGAATACATGCAAGCCGGCATAAATCGTGCCATTGTTTGCTTGATACGTACGGTTGCCGCTAAAAGTGCAGTTTGTGATTATTGTGTCGCCGGCATAGACGGCTCCGCCGTATAAACTCGCAGAATTCCCAGTTAAGATACAATTTGAAAGTGTCGTGGTGTTACTACTGCTATTACAAAAAACAGCGCCGCCAGACCGTTCCGAAATATTACCGCTAATGGTACAATGTTTTATATTCAGTCCATATTGAGAATAGATTCCACCGCCATCACTTGCAGCGAGATTGTCCATTATCTGGGCATTTTCAAGAGTTGGATTGCTGTATCCCTCGAAATAAATGCCGCCGCCATAATTATATCCTGAAGATCCTAAGCTTATGGCAAAATTTCCGATTATGGTGCAATCGAAAAATTTAGGGGTAGAATTATAGCAGTAAACGCCGCCGCCATTTTGAGCAGCCCAGTTTTCAGAGATGGTGCAGTTTATGAAAACCGGGGAAGAATATGAGCAGGAAATACCGCCCCCTCGCGATGCATTATTATATGCTATTACACAATTTTTTATAGTTGGACTGCCGCCATTCATAAAACGCATACCGCCGCCATCCATAATACTGCCGCTGCCGTCCATTGGGCTTGTCTGGCCGTCTATGATGGTCAAGCCACTGACTATTGTTCCTGAACCATAAAATGACTGGAAGGTAAAACCGTTGTGATAACCAGTGGAAACAGGGTTATAACAATCAATTATAGTACCGGCCACAACGTCAGGGTCGTCGGGGTTTGTACTTTGTACGGTTATGGCCTTACCTCGTAGGTCAATATCCCAGTTTCCGGGTCCGGTGTAAGTGCCGGGGGCGATGATGACGGTATCACTAGGAGCAGTGACATCAATGGCTGCCTGAATGGTCGGGTACTGGCTTGGCACAAGCCGGTCTGTACCGTAGGCGCAGATCGTTGTGGCAAGCAACACCAGACAGATTGTAATAATTGCAGGTTTCATGATTCTTCCCTTTCAAAAATATTTATGAATGAATGATTAAGACGGCCCGGGTAACATGCCCGGGTCAAATATTACAATACCTTACGAATCTCTTCGTATTTTTTCTTAATAAAATAGCACCAAGGCCGAGAAGTAATAGCGTTGCGGGTTCGGGAACCTGTGTTGCGATATATGTTGGCTGGCTCAAACCAGAGGCGAAGAGAGTCCCATTTCCGCTCGAATTGAATTTGTCAATCGTCCCGTCTCCCTCATTTGCCACGTAAAGATAACCGCTGCTGTCAAACGCAAGACCTACAGGCGCGTTCAATCCCGAGGCGAAGATAGTTCTGTTTCCGCTCGAGTCGAATTTGTCAATTATCCCGTTGTAATAATCGACCACATAGAGATATCCGCTGCTGTCAAACGCAAGACCCACAAAGTTTCCAGAACCAGAGAAGAAGATGGATTTGTTTCCGCTCGAATCGAATTTCTCAATCGCACTCACGCCGCCATAATTGGCCACATAGAGATAACCACTGCTGTCGAACGCAAGACCCTGAATGCTGTTAAATCCTGAGGCGAAGACAGACTTGTTTCCGGTCAAATCAAATTTATCAATAGCTCCGTTACCATTACCACCGGTGCCACCTTCGGCTGCCCAGAGACTGCCTTTACTATCGAACGCAAGACCTGTAGGATAGTTTAAACCCGAGGCGAAGATAGTCCCGTGTCCGCTTGAATCGAATTTTTCAATTGTTCCGTTGCCGTAACACGCTACGTAGATGTTATCAGCGTGTGCGAGAACGCTGGCCAGTAAGACCAGAATGGTCACGGCTAACAAAATTGTGCGTAGTTGGTTATTATTCGTGTTCATTTTATTACCCTTTCAAAAAGATTGATGAATAGATGATTAAGACGGCCGGGGCGACACGCCCGGGTCGGGTTGGGCCGGATTTTGCGCGTGGAATCGGCGGTATTGATTGAAATACCCAAAATTGCGGACTTTCTGCGCACCATCTTTTTGCTCCTTCACAAAAAATGAACGCGCAACGGACAAGCTGCCGGACAGAGAAATTAACCGATTTGTCACTAAGGCAGGATGATATGAAATGCCGCTGAAATTATGATGACTGCTAAACCATTATATATATAAATTACTTTACCTGCCTGCTAAGTGTTATTTTAGAACTCAGGGTACCAACTATGCAAGAAAAATCCGCAGTTTTTTCCAATAAATCAATGTGCCGCGAGCCAAGACAATCGATAACTATGGCGAAAACAAGGCGTTATGAGCTTTTCAGGATAGCTTCGATTTTTTCAAGCTCTTCGTCGGCGAACTGTAAATTATCGAGAGCGGCGACGTTTTGTTCGAGCTGCTTAACCTTGCTTGCGCCAATGAGGACTGTTGTTACCCTTTTATCCCGCAATATCCAGGCAAGGGCCATCTGTGCGAGCGATTGGCCGCGTTGTTTTGCAAGGTCGTTGAGGGCACTGACCTTTTTAAGTATTGTGTCAGTAACCTGTTCGCGTTTGAGGAATCCGGTCGGTTTTGCTGCCCGGCTGTCTTTGGGGATGCCCTTTAGATACTTATCGGTCAATAATCCTTGTGCCAGCGGCGAAAAAGCGATGCAGCCGATACCTTCTTTTTCAAGAACGTCGAGCTGGCCGTCTTCAACCCATCGCTCGAACATCGAATATTTCGGCTGATGAATCAGGCAGGGCGAGCCGAGCTGGCGCAAAATCTTAGCGGCTTCACTGGTTTGCTGGGGCCTGTAATTCGATATGCCGGCGTAAATGGCCTTGCCATGTTTTACGGCTGTATCGAGCGCGGACATTGTCTCATCGAGAGGCGTATTCGGGTCGAACCTGTGCGAATAGAAGATGTCAACATAATCGAGGCCGAGGCGTTTGAGTGACTGGTCCAAACTGGCGAGCAGGTATTTTCTCGTGCCCCATTCGCCGTAAGGGCCGGGCCACATCAGGTAGCCGGCCTTGGTTGAGATAATCAGCTCGTCGCGGTATGCCTTCAAATCCTGTTTGAGTATTTTGCCGAAATTTGTCTCTGCTGAGCCGGGCGGGGGGCCATAGTTGTTTGCGAGGTCGAAATGTGTTATGCCGAGGTCGAATGCCCGGCGGACGATTGCCCGGCCGGTCTCAAAATCATCGACGTCGCCGAAGTTATGCCACAGACCCAGCGAGACCGCGGGCAGCAGTAAGCCGCTTTGCCCGCAGCGGTTGTATTTCATTTTCTCGTATCGTTTCTCAGCCGCTTTATATTTCACTTTATGACTCCTTAATTTATTTTGTAAAAAGGATAACGACAGTTGTCGCTTTCGTCAAAGCAAAACATTCTGCGGTCTTTGGACTTTAGTCCGGCGTCTGTGGTATTAAACCCAGTTTTGTCATCGCCATTTGTTATCGTCGAATCTTAGGAGATCGACCCTGTCGTCGAGCACGCCCAGCGTAATGATTGCGAATGTAAAGACCCTTGTGTCATCTTCGAGATGGCCTCCGATGGCTTCTTTGTCGTCGGAGACGATTATGTGTGCGTGTACCCGGCCGTCGATGACGTAGCCGCTCACGTTCAGCAGGTCAACCGGCCCGTCTTTTTTAACATAGGCGTGGGTAGTCGGAAAAGTGGTGTTACTGACCACGTGAGTGTGATACCGCGTCAGCGAACCGACACCGTTAAGAATGACGGCGTTTTTTATTTTCTCTTTTTGGATTGAATCATTAAGTCCGTCAAGGACGTCTGTGCCGTATTTTAGCCGAACGATAACGATTCTGGTGAAATCGCCTGAGGTCGTGTATGCAGCCGGACAGGGCATAAGCGTGTTATCCTGATTTGGTTTGGCCGATTGTGCCTGCCGACAGCCGGCTGCCGACAAAATTAAGAGAACCGGTAGAAGAACAATCTTTTTCATAAGTCCCTTCCTCAAGGTCGTTGGGATAGTTATATTTTGCTGGTTTTTGACCCGTTCCATACGCTCAATAGTTTATCTCAAACTGTGCCAACCGGCAACATTTTACGCCGATATTGCTGCTCGGCTCTGTGAGCTTCCCCGTTAGATGCGATTGGCTAAAGAATTGCTTGCAAAAGACGGGAAATTTCTGTAGATTTACTGCTATTGGCGGTGTAGCTCAGTTGGTTAGAGCACGGGATTCATAAGCCCGGGGTCGTCGGTTCGAATCCGACCGCCGCTATTGCCTTTCACAGGGTTCATTTCAGGGGATAGTATCCGCGTCTCATAAGCGCGGCTGTTTTTTTATGATTGACCTCGCTGTGAGTTTTGCTATACTCTTGCCCGGCAGATATTTGATTTTTGCGTTTTAATTTTCGATTTATTTCTGCCCCCATCGTCCAGTGGCCTAGGATATCAGGTTCTCATCCTGGAGACAGGGGTTCGACTCCCCTTGGGGGTATTCTTTATCTATTTGCACACTTTCGCATAGTGTCGCAAATTCAAGCTTACCTTCGCAATCACAAGGGCTTACGGCAAGCGGTTCTTGTGTTTCGTGCGACTCGGTGCAACTCGGTTCCGCTGTGGTCTGCACCGGATTATGCACCGTTTTTTGCACCCTGCTTTCAGCATCGTTTATCAGGGACATCTTAGCTGCTTCCTGATTGTCCGCTTCGGTGACTTGTGCGTAGTGCTGCATCGCAATTTCTGGAGTATTTCCTATCCAGCTACATACGGCCTTGACGTTGCCGTTGGTCATCTTGAATAATTCGGTTTCTCTGGTGCTGCGAAGGTTCTGGAATATCTTCGGCCAAACCTCAAACCCCGCCCTGACTATGATTTTTGATAAGCTCGTCCGCAAATTTGTTGATTTGTTCCTGTATCGGGTGATGCAATAAACATCACCCTCAATGGCATTGTCAAAGGCGTCCTGAAACAACGGCCTCAGTTCGGGAAACATCGGGACCGTTCTGATACCGCTGTCGGCGTGATGTTCTGTTTTGCAGGCGTGAACGGTGAAGCGGTTATGCTCAAAATCCACGTCCCGCCATTCGAGCCGTAGGACCTCGCTGGGACAACGCAGACCTCCCCACCTTGCCAGGCCAAAGATTAGCCGCCATTGAGCGTCTGGGCAAGCATCAAGGACTTTTAGTGCCATTTCCTGCGTCACGTAATAAAACCTTGCCGGATTAGCTCTTACCGCTATCGGTTGACCCATGAACGGATTCTTGGTGAGCAGACCTGCGTCTATCGCGGCCTTAAAAAACTGTCTGGATAACCCTATCAATCTTCTAACGGTATTTTCTGATAGTTGGCTTACAGATTTCAAATAAACGCGGAAATCTTTAGCTTGCTGAGTGGTAACGTCCTCGATGTTCTGCCCTCTGAAAAAGGCCGATAGCTTATTGACGGCGTTCTCCCACTTGCCCTTCGTAATTTCTTTCACGTCTGGGCGGCTCTCAATATACCGAATCGCCCATTCAGTAACCGTCAAGCTCGGACCGCCTTTTTTCATTT
>Ga0265316_10000274_pt1 | contig 58023 bp, 45 predicted proteins | sample 4522metaG_FD_202092 | JGI IMG/M metagenome (GOLD analysis project Ga0265316, IMG submission 202092) | Rhizosphere microbial communities from Carex aquatilis grown in University of Washington, Seatle, WA, United States - 4-5-22 metaG | ecosystem: Host-associated > Plants > Roots > Rhizosphere >... | reverse complement strand
CCGGAACACTGCCAAACTGCCGGCATAGTCTGCGGCAGGCGTCTGGAACACCGCCAAACGCCCTTCACAGTCTGCAGCGGTCGTCTGGAACGCTGCCAAATGACCGGCGCACTCTGCGGCGGTCATCTGGAACACTGCCAGACGACCGGCGCACTCTGCGGCGGTCATCTGGAACACTGCCAGACGACCGGCGCACTCTGCGGCGGTCATCTGGAACACTACCAGATGACCGGCGCACTCTGCGGCGGTCGTCTGGAACGCTGCCAGATGACCAGCGCACTCTGCGGCGGGCGTCTGGAACGCTGCCAGATGACCGGCGCAGTCTGCGGCGGGCGTCTGGAACACTGCCAAACGGGCGCCGCAGACCACGACTGGTCTCTGGAACATCGCATGTTTGACGGACGTGGCCACCAGGATAGGGTTCACCCAGCCAGGCGGTCCCGCCCGGCAGCGGCATCGCAACAGACCAGCTGGAAATGGCCACGGTGACGCCTCCATCCCTGCAGACTACAGAGGACTACAGAGGGACGTGTAGGGGCGAGTAGAACAAGTTGGTCAAATCGTCCCACTCGTCCCGGACACGTCCCCCAGTTTCGATTGCGGTGTTTCGATCACACGCGCTTGCGCGCCTTCCACACCTCTTCGCACGGCCACTGCCTTGCCCACTCGAGCGTGACGAAGGGGTAGCGCGTCGTTGCGGTCGCAGCAGGCCGCAGCTCGACCAGATCCTCGATCTCGAACCCAGAGCCCCGCAGGAGGCGGATCCAGTCGCCGTGTGAGAGATGAAACTCGACGCCGGGATCGCCCGGCCATTCGACGCGGTACATACCGAACGCCGGGCGCAGCAGCCGATCCGTGGCGGCGACATCATCCGCAGCCGGCATGCACAACATCATCAAGAACGAGTTGACGAGAAAAACCAGCCGGCCGCCGGGGCCCAGCAAGCGCGCGGCCTCAGGCACCCAGCGCTGCGGATCGGCCCACAGGCATGCACCGTACTCCGAGATGGCGAGGTCGAAGCTCGCATCGGGGTACGGCACCGCCTCCGCATTGCCGTGGAGGAGCGGGAAATCGAGACCGTACTGGCGCTGCAGGCGCCGCGCCGTGGCCAGCTGTGCTTCGGAGTTGTCGATGCCCACGACGCGGGTCCCCCGCCGGGCAAGCCACGCCGAAACGTAGGCGGTGCCACAGCCGAGCTCGATCGCATCCTTTCCCGCAAGATCGTCAGGGAACATGCCGGCCTGCGAGTCGGGAACGCCCCATATCCCCCACGTCGGCGTGTCCTCTGCCCAGCCGCGTTCACCCGCCGTGACGAACTTCTGCGCCCAGTCGTCCCACAAGGCGCGGTTGCGGCGGACGTGTTCGGACAGCTCACTCATAGAGGCTCCAAGTTGTCCTGTTGTCAGTTGGCCAATGCATACCCGCTGCTACCTGGGGGTGGCAAACGAAACGTGCACCGCGAAGGCCGCGGCCGTGCTGGGACCCCTTCACTGATCTTCGTGCTCTCCGACGATGAGCTCGGCAGCGCGATCCGCACCGTTTGGAGCGGAAGCGATCCGCGCCGCGGTCAAGCTAAGCATAGGCGGAGAGCATCTTCGCAATTCACCATTCACTATTTACTGCGCAGTTTACTCAGGCATCTTCGTCGGTTTCGACGGCGGCGTCGGTTTTGACCCGGGGGTATTGGTCGCGGTCGGGGTCGGCGTACGGGACGGCGTCTGAGTCGGGGGCAGCGTTGCGGTTGGCGTGCTGGTTGGGGGGAGCGTTGGCTTGAGTGGCATCGTCGGTGTGGGCGGCGGCGGCGGTTTCAGTGTGGTGGCGGGGCTCGGAGTCGGCGTATTCGTCGGCGCCTGAGTCGCGGTCCGCGCCGCCGTCTTGGCAGGTGTGGTGGTCGGGGGCGGCGTCGGTTTGGGTTTCTGTGTGTTGGTCGGGCTCGGAGTTGCCGTAATGGTAGGCGTCTGCGTCGGGGGCTGTGTTGGCATCTTGGTAGGCGTGGTGGTTGGGGGCGGCGTTGGTTTGGGTTTCTGTGTGTTGGCCGGGCTCGGAGTCGCCGTATTGGTCGGCGTGCTGGTTGGGAGGCGCGTCGACGTGCTCGTCGGCGCTGCGGTCGGTGTGCTGGTTGATGGCGGCGTGGGTTTGAACGGCGGCGTCGGGGTCGGTGGGCTTTTGAATGTGGTTGGCGTCGACGTCGGTGTGTCGGTCGGCGTTTGCGTCGCAGTCCGCGTGGGACTCGGTGTCTGAGTCTCGGTTGCGGTCTTGGACGGCGTCGCAGCCGGCGTGTCGGTTGGCGTCTCGGTCGGTGTATCCGTTGGCGTGTCGGTTGCGGTCACCGTTGGGGTCTCGGTCGGCGTAACCGTTGGCATCACCGTGGACGTTGATGTGGGGGGCGGTGGATTCGTCGCGGTGCTCGTCGCGGTCTGGGTTGGCGTCTGCGTCGGCGTGCCGGTTGGGGTTGGGGTCTGGGTAGCAGTCGGGGTGGGGGTCGCCGTCGGGATAGCCGTCGGTGTCACGGTCGGCGTTGACGTCGGGAGCGGTGTCTGGGTTGCGGTATTCGTCGCGGTCCGGGTTGCCGTCTGCGTCGGGGTACGGGTTGGTGTCGGCACGGGGCTATTCGTCGGTGTGTTCGTTGGCGTGCTGGTCGGCGTGTTCGTCGGTGTGCTGGTTCGGGTGTTGGTATTGGTCGGGGTGCGCGTCGGCGTATTGGTCGGTGTAGACGTTCCTGTCTTCGTTGCCGTGCGCGTCACCGTTGGTGAGGGGGTGGCTGTTGGGCTCTGGGGAACGACGGTCACGCCCGGACCGCTGATATTCCCCGGACCAGTGATGGAGTTCTGGAATGTATTGGAGCTGGAATCGAACGAAGCGTAGGCGGTCGTTACGATGATGTATGTTGTGCCGGCGGTGAGGGTGTCGGTCATCGACGTCGGCGGCGGAGGAATTTGGGGTTCATTGTGGGTGTCGTCGATACAGTTGGTTTCATCGGATGCCGCGTCGAAGCTGTTCTGGTAGAGCAGCAGGCGGATGCCGGTCGGAAAGGTGTGGGTCCCTGTGTCCGTGTAGGTATTGGAGATGTTCGCCATCACGTAGGTCCCCGTCGTATCTACGGAGAACGACTGCGCGTGCGCGGGGAATCGATTGCCGGTCGGTTCGAAGTCAAGGCAGCTCCTATTCGTAATGAACGGACTGCTAAAATTGGTGAACCCGGAGTAGGTGACCATCCCCGCGCCGGCGGGCCGCACGGCGAGAACCAGCATCGCGACCGTCATCGTCGCCGCTGCCAGCACTGTCGCTGCAATGGAACGCGCGCTACGCCTGAAGCAGATTGCGCTTAGAACGGCGCTATGTATCACAACGCGGCCGTCCCCACGCTACCCAGCGTGTCACCTGGGACGTCCCACGTGCGCCGCGCATCGACGCGCTCTTCCAACCGATGATTGCCATTTTGCCCCCCTATGCCCCCTTCATATCGGGTCCGCCGCTGAAGTCTAGGAAAAAGTGGGGACTCAACGACCTTTCCGGAAGGCAATGGTGGGAAAGCAATGGTGAATCGTGAATAGTGAATTGCGGAAGTGAAGTGGCGAATGCTGAGCGATGAATAAGGCCTCCCCAATTCACCGTTCAGCATTCACCATGCACCATGCACCATTGTCTTTTAGGGTGTGTAACGCACCTTGCTAACCGCGTGGGCGGCGACGTCGGCGTGGGTGACGTGGTAGTCGAACGTCTGGCCGTTTATCCAGCCGGGGATGAGATCGCCGTAGTGAATGTCGGGATGGATCAGGTTGTAGACGTCGCCGCCGGGACCGCCGGGATTGCCGTTCTCGCCGCCCGGGAGCGCGTTGACGGCGTGGACCCCGGCCGGATCGAGCACCGCAACGAAGCGTTCGGACGGGCCGTCGGAGAATTCGAATGAGTCGCCGCTCATCGGATAGCTCGCCACGTTCACGGTGTAGCGCCCGCCGGGTGCGGCGAACGGGCCGAGGTCGTAGATGTTGATCCCCGCCTGCCCGAGGAAGTGCTGGAAACGGGCTTGGTGGATCACGCCCCAGAGCCAGTTGTCCGGATCGGGGGTGCTGAACTTGCCCTGCAGGAACGTCAACCCGCCGCCCAGCGCCGTCAGCAGGATCTCGTCGCGCGTCTCGACTTGCGCCGTTGTCTTATCGTCCCACAGCGTGCTCTCGCCGTTGGCCCCCTTGGTGTAGACGCGGAAGCCGGGGTCGGTGCGATCGATGTCTTCCAAGATGTGCAGCAGGGCCTTCGTGGCATCCTGGTCGTCAGGTGCGGCAATGCCCGTCCCTGTGAAGTCGTCGGCGAACACCGCCGGTCCCAGGCGGGTCAGCCAGGCGCCATAGATCGCCGTGGCCACGGCGTTGGTGCGCTCGGCCGCGCTGACCGGCGTCGGGCGCGGCGCGATGTCGCTGCGCAGATCGTGCGCGTCGATACCCGAGTCCGTGCTGCACGGTGGCGCGCTGGCACTGCCCGCGCTCCACGCTTGCAAGCGGCTCAGCGCATCCGCCATCTCCGGCGTGACGAGATCCGGACGGTTCGCCGCCGCCGCAAACAGGAACGGCAGGAAGCGTTCGGCTTCCTTGCTCGAATGATCGTACTGGTATGCCGACATGTCCGCCGCGCTGATCTTGGCTCCCTCGGGCCGCACGTGCGCGCTGTTCGACAACAGCTCCTGGATGCGCTGCTCTCTGAAGCCCAGGTCGGCGGTGTAGGTCAAGTAGACGTCGTCGTTCAGCGGATCGTTGTCGAGCGTGTTGCCGATCTGATCGTTGTTCGACGTCGCCAGGAATCCCGCCGGCGGATTCGTGGCCTGTGGAAGCTTCTCGTCCGGCAGCCACAGGGTCTGGCCGTTGGCATCCGTCAACCACTCCGCCGAGCCGGTGCCGTCCATGGGCAGGTAGGGCACCGTGCCGGCCGGCCGCTGCGGAACGAGGACGTGCGGGAAATACGCGATATCACCACTGACATCCGCCCAGATCCAGTTTTGCGCGCCGACGGCGAAACTCTCCACGGCGCTGCGGAACTCGGTGACGTTGTGGGCGCGGTCGAGGTCGATCAAGAAGCGCGAGTCGTTGGTGATCTCGTGCCCCGTCCAGCGAAAGCTCATGTTGGTCGCCGCCAGGCCGACGACTTTGTCGTTCGGGTGCGGATCCGGCACCATCGGTCCGTGATGCGGCACGACCTCGATGATCGTAGTGACCGGTGTCGCGTTCTTCACCCCAATGCTCTCCTCGACGCGTAAGACAGGGACTTGCTGGCCCTTGAACAGCACGGTGCGCGGCGAGGTCGGATAGTCGGCCGGCGTGGTGACGGTTTCGAGATAGACGTCCGTCACATCGAACTCCGCGACCGTGGCACCCCAAGCGCCGAAGTCGTTGTGGCCGAGAATGACGCCGGGCAAACCCGGGAAGATGACCCCGTTGGCGCGCAGCGGGGCACCGCCGCCCCCGCTGCCGGCTTCGAGTTGAATCATGTGCCAGATGGGTGGATTGAACAGGTTCAAGTGCGGATCATTGGCGAGCATGGCGAAGCCGTTGTCCGACAATGCGGGCGAGACGATCCAGTTATTGCTGCCGGCGCCCTGCTTCTTCGTGCCGAACGGGTTCATGGTTTGCATCTCGGCGAGGGTCGCGGAGATCTCGCTCAGCGTGGCCAATGATGGCATGGGCGGGATACTGGCGCGCGCGGCGGATCGCTGATGTTGTGCGCTCGATGGCACCGGCAGCGTGGTCGCCGGGGCGGCCGGCGCGGAGCGGAAGACATCTTGCGCCACCGCGGCCGGCAGCGCCTGCATCATCTGCGCGCGACCGATCTCTTCATCGAGCGTTTGCGACAGCTCGTACGCTTGCAGGCGGGCGATGGCCAGCGTGTCCTGCGGCCGCCAGTCCGCCAGGGACATCGGTGTTTCGTTGAGCAACGGAAAGAGCTGATACTCGGGCGGCAGCGTGGCCCCGTTGCGTCCAGCGCGCAAGTCGCCGAGCCAGGCATTGACGCCGTCGGTGTAGGCCTGTTCGAGCCCCGCCAGCTCCGGGTCGACCTGCTGCACGTATTCCCACAGGGCTTGTTCGAGGCGGCGGCCGTCACGCGTCGTGAACACCGTACGCATGGCGATATCCTGGCTGACCGACGCCCTCCCGAGGATCTCGCTCAGCCGCCCCTCGGCGAGCCGGCGGAACGCATCCATCTCCCAAAAGCGGTCCTTCGCGGTGAGATAGCCCTGGACGAAAAGCGCGGAGGCGGTATCGGGCGCAAACACGTGCGGCATTCCGTGTTCATCGAAGACGACGTCGGTGGTGCCTCCGAGCCCTGGCGCGTTGATCGTCGCACTCACCGGCACGTCGTCGATCGGTGAGGTCGGTGTGGCGACCGCAGTCGCTGTCGCAACGGCAGCCGGCGTGGCCGTCGCGGTTACGGCCGGCGCGGTTGGGCTACTGGGCGCCGGAACGCTCTGCGTGCTGTCGCCGCAGCCGGCGAAGACCAGCGCGCATACGACCAGATTCGCCACGATGTTTCGAGTTTTCATGAACACCCCTTGTCCGGTGAGTGGGCGAGATCGCCCCGGCCAATTCCCCAGCGTTCTATTGGGCATAGTGGCCGGTATCATGCAAGCATTTTGCTCAGGGATGTCAGGCGCGGCGGAGAAGGGCCCTCATCTGGTAGAACTCGAACAGTCCGGCGGTACGGCCCCGGCGCATTTGCAGGTAACGGTCGAGGGCATCGGCAATGAACTCGTCGCACCGAGTGGGCGGGATGCTGCGCGTCCACTCGACGAAGGTGACGTGCGCGAATTCGACGAAGGCGCGCCGCGAGCCGAAATCCCAGGATTCGAGCCTGGCCTCGATGGCGTCGACGCTCAACCCGCAGCGTTCAGCGAGCTCGCGGTACTCGTCCGGGAGCAGATGGAGGAAGGGTGGGCAATGACCGACGAAACACGAAGCCCACGCTGGCGCGGCGCAGGTGTCTTCGATGACCGCTTCGAGCGAGCGCAACTCTCCCTTGCACACCAGCTGCAATACCGCGCGTCCCGACGGCCGTAGGGCTCGCCGAATCGAGCTCAGGGCCGCGGCCTGGTCGGTTACCCAGTGGAGGGCATTGAAGGAGACGACCAGATCGAGCTCGTCGCGAAATCCAAGATGCGCGGCATCGCCGACTTCAAAGCGTAGATTCCCGGCATCAGGTTGGAAGTGTTGCCGGGCAAAGTCGATCATCTGCGTCGATGGATCAACGCCGACGATCGAGCCGCCGGACAGCCGCGCCGCGATCGCCGCGGTAATCTTCCCGTCGCCGCAACCGACATCGAGCAGGCGCTCCGTACCGTCGAGCTCCAGGCCGGCGAGACACTTCTCCGCCAGGCGCTGCTGCAGCGCGGACTGCCTGTAGTAACCGCTCGCGTTCCATTCAGTCATGTCGCCCCGTCCGCGCGCAGCCCAGCAAAGTTAGTCCTGATCCCAAAAAAAGAGATTCACCACGAAGGGCACCAAGGCCACGAAGAACGGGATCCATGCAAAACTCTGGCGAGGCTCTGTAGGCCTCATCGGAAATGAACTCTTCTTCTGGGCCATGAGCGTCCACGGTGGCCTTCGCCTTCGTGCCCTTCGTGTGCTTCGTGGTGAGGCAGTGTCCTCACATCACGGTTAGTGCAACGAGGCTCCGCTCGCGCGCGTCGAAACAGACCACGCAGGATTCATCTATCTGCCAGGAGCACCGCATAGCGACCCAACGGGGAGCGGCCCATAGAAAGGACGCCGGCCGCAGGCCTACGGCACCACGACCCACCTCGCGTTCAACGCTGCGAGCGTCCCGTCCTGCATCATGGACTGTAGCGCGGCGTTGAAGGGGCCGACCAGGGTGGTGTTCGGCGGAAAGGCGAACGCCAGTTGGTCTCCGCTGGTCAGCGTGCCCAACGTTTTCAATTGACCGGGGTTGCCGCGCGCAAAGGTGTTGGCCAAGACACTATCGAGCACCGCCCCGGCGATCATCCCGGTCAGCACGGCGCTGACGACCTGTGGGTCGGTTGGCGCGGTGGCCACGCGTGCGGCGCCGAACGTGTTGACCGCCGTCTGCTGGTTGGTTGTCCCCACTTGCGCCCCGACGATTTTCGTGGGGTCGAGCTGGAATTGCGCCAGCGTCTCGCTCTCGCCCACCGGCACGAGGAGCACCTCACCAACGGTCAGGTAGGGAAGCGAGAAGGTCACCAGCTGTTGCCGCTGGGCGGTAATCGTCACCCCATCGGCCAACACATCGAACTGCCCGGCGTTTACCGCATTGAAGACGCCCTGGAAGCTCGTCTGCTCGAACTGCGCGACGCAGTTGAGGCGCCGGCAGATCTCATTGATCGTGTCGTAGTCCCAACCGAACCCCACTCCACCCAGATCGACGTAGTCGAACGGCGGAGAGGACGTCTCGACCGCCACCGTGATCCGGCGTCCCTGCAAATTCGGCAGGGGCACCGGCGTTGGAGAAGACCCGCTGCTCCCAGTGCTGCCACACCCACTGAGCAGGCACGTGACAAGTGCAAGCAGACTCAGCTTCGATCCGATCAATCGCATTGTTCCTCCTCCTCTAGGCTCGATCCTGAAGATAAGACTCACGCAAAGACGCCAAGCCGCAAAGAAAGACGCTGGGAATCAGAGAAATATTGCTTCGCTTCAACGACAGTCGCAATGACCTTGCGGGCTTCGATATCGATCGTTCATCGTGCCCTGCCTTTGGATTTTTGCATGAGACCTTCGCGTTTTACAGCGGCAGCTTGCGCAGCCGCAGCGCGTTGGTGATCACCGACACCGAGCTGATGCTCATTGCGGCGCTGGCGAGCATGGGGTTCAGCAGCACTCCGATGAAGGGGAAGAGCACGCCGGCCGCGATGGGCACGCCCAGGGCGTTGTAAATGAATGCGAAGAACAGGTTCTGGCGGATGTTACGCATCGTCCCGCGGCTCAGGTTGCGCGCCTTGGCGATGCCGCGCAGGTCGCCTTTGATCAGGGTCACGGCAGCGCTCTCCATGGCCACGTCGGTGCCGGTTCCCATGGCGATGCCGACATCCGCCTGCGCCAGCGCCGGGGCATCGTTGATCCCGTCGCCGGCCATGGCCACGATGCGCCCGCTCGCCTGCAGACGCTTCACCACCTCGACCTTCGCGGCGGGCAGCAGCTCGGCGGCCACGTCGTCGATGCCCAACTCGCGGGCCACCGCTTGCGCCGTGGTGCGGCTGTCGCCGGTGAGCATGACGATACGGATGCCCTCGCGATGCAGGAGCGCGATCGCCTCGGGCGTCGAGGCCTTCACCGGGTCGCGCACGCCGAGCAGGCCTGCCACACGGCCGTCGACGGCGACGAAGAGCACCGTCTGCCCGGCCCGGCGCAGGTCCTCGGCGGGCGCCACGAGATCGTGCGCCACCACCCCCAGCGTCTCGATCAGGACGCGGTTGCCGATCGCCACGCGGCGTTCGCCGACGCGGCCGCTGACGCCCTGACCGGTCACCGATTGAAATTCGCTCGCCGCCGCCAATGTCAGGCCGCGCGTCGCGCTGGCGCGCAGCAGCGCACCAGCCAACGGATGCTCGCTGGCACGCTCCAGGCTGGCTGCCAACTGCAGTAGCTGCCCTTCCTCCCATCCATCGATGGCGATGATCGACGCTACCTGCGGCGTGCCCTCGGTGAGCGTGCCCGTCTTGTCGACGACCACGGTGTCGACCTTTTCGAGCATCTCCAAGGCTTCCGCATTCTTGATCAAGACGCCGGCGTTGGCGCCGCGACCCGTGCCCACCATGATCGACATCGGCGTCGCCAGGCCCAGCGCGCACGGGCAGGCGATGATGAGCACGGCGACGGCGTTCACCAGCGCGTAGGCGACGCGCGGCTGCGGTCCCCAGATGCTCCAGACGACGAAGGTCACGGCCGCGGCGACCATGACCGCGGGGACAAAGTACGAGGCGACGACATCCGCGAGGCGCTGAATCGGCGCACGGCTGCGCTGCGCCTCGCTGACCAGACGGACGATCTGCGCCAGCAACGTGTCGGCCCCGACACGTTCGGCGCGCATGACGAACGCGCCGGTACCGTTCACGGTCGCCCCGGTCACCCGCGCCCCCGGCCCCTTTTCGACCGGGATCGACTCGCCGGTCACCATGGATTCGTCAACCGCGCTGACGCCGTCGAGAACCATGCCGTCGACCGGCACTTTCTCACCCGGCCGCACGCGCAGCCGTTCGCCGGGCCGCACGCTTTCGAGGGGTACGTCTTCTTCATCGCCGTCGTCACGCAGCCGCCGTGCCGTCTTCGGCGCCAGCCCGAGCAGCGCTCGGATTGCCCCACTGGTGCGGCTGCGGGCGCGCAATTCGAGGACCTGGCCCATCAGCACCAGTGTGGTGATCACCGCCGCGGCTTCAAAGTAGATCGGCACGGCGCCGCCGTGTCCCCGGAACGCGGCGGGCAGCATCCCGGGAAACAGCGTGGCGACGATGCTGTACCCATAGGCGGTGCCCGAACCGAGGGCGATGAGGGTGAACATGTTCAGCCGCCGGCTGACGATCGATGCCCAGCCGCGCGTGAAGAACGGCCGGCCGGCCCACAGCACCACCGGCGTCGCGAGCCCGAACTGGATCCAACTCATCAGTGTCGGGCCCAGCGCATGATGCACCGGCTGTCCCGGCAACATCTCGGACATCGACAGACCGAACACCGGAGCGGTGAACGTGAGGCTGACCCAAAAGCGCCGGCGCATGTCGATGAGCTCCGGGGACTCCGCATCGCTCACCGTCGTGGTGCGCGGCTCGATCGCCATGCCGCATAGCGGGCAGGCACCGGGTTGCGGCCGCACGATCTCGGGATGCATCGGACAGACATACTCGGTGCGGGTCGCCGGGGGCGCCAGGGTTTCGGGCTCGAGCGCCATCCCGCACTCCGGACAGGCGCCGGCGCCGGCTTGGCGCACGTTCGGGTGCATCGGGCAGGTATGCGTCTCCCCTGCCCCCGGCTCCGGCTGTGGAAGTTCTCCGGCCGCAAGATAGCGTTGCGGGTCAGCGCGAAACTTCTCGCGGCAACGCGGATTGCAGAAGTAATACTGCCGTCCCCCATGCGCGTGGCTGCCCCCCTTCGGCGCCGCCGGGTTCACCGTCATGCCGCAGACGGGATCCTTGATGGCTGCGCTCTCTGGTGACGGTCGATCGCTGGGAGTATCCATCAGCTTCATCTCTTCGGGCAGACCATACTGCGGCGTCGGGACGGAGTCGATCCGCAGATTGACGCAGATTGACGCAGATTATTGCAAGATCATATACTAAGGACAGCGTAGAACTACCTGGCTGCTGCCTGCGTCAAGAACTATGATCATGCTGGATTCTAGAGACCCCGAAACCTACGCCATTATCGGTGCCGCGATGGAAGCCCATCGGGAGTTGCGGAACGGATTTCTTGAAGCGGTGTATCGGGATTTACTCCCGAAGGAATCTGCGAGGATCTACGTAAATCTGCGGACGACTGATGGCAATTGGAGCCCCTGCGTTCCACCGCGCCCCCCCGTATGGCATAGTCAGCCTGTCTACATACCATGAGAGATCGAGCCGCGATGGCCACTCAATCATCAATTCCGCACGGAAGCACCGTGAAACTCACGGGCTCGCGCATCGCCTCGGGCTTGGGAATGGGGCGCGCCTGGCTCGTCGGGCGGACGCCTGAACATACCGCACGCCCGATCGAAAGCCACGAGGTGGATGCGGAGCTGCGGCGCATACAACTGGCGTTCGACCAGACACGCGCCGAGCTCAGAGAGGCGGCGCGTCGCGTTGAGGAGCAATTCAGCGCTGACCTGGCGCAGATTTTCCGGGCGCATGAAATGATGCTCGAAGGCATGCTGACCTCGCAGGAATTCCGCCATGAGCTGGAAACCTCGTTGATCAGCGCGGAGGCGGCGGCGCGCCGCGTCTTTCTGCGCTGGCAGGAGAAGTTTCGCTCCTTGAAGGGCGACAACTTCCAGCAGCGCGCCGACGACATCGCGGATGTCGGCCGCAAGGTGCTGCGCCATCTCCAAGGCGAGGATACGGACCAATTGAAGGACCTCCCAGCAGGCAGCGTGCTCGTCTTGCGGCGGCTCCTGCCGTCGGACGTCGTCGCGCTGTCGCGCCGCCACGTCGCGGCGATCGTCGTGGAATCACTGGGGCCCGGCTCGCACGCGGCGTTGCTGGCGCGGGAGAAGGGCATCCCAACGGTCGCCAACTTTCCCGGCTTGCTGCAACACCTGCGTCATGGGGATGAGCTGCTGGTGGATGCGACGCACGGAGAGCTGGTCATCGCCCCGGGGGTGGAGACGCGCACCGACTTCGAAGAACGGCTGCGCAGTCGTCAGGTGACGCTCGCCTATATCATGGGCGCGTGCCACGAACCGGCGCGGACGCTCGACGGCGCGCTGGTGACGGTGGAAGCGAATCTGGGCACCTATGACGACGTCGCGTTGGCGCTGGACAACGGTGCCGATGGAGTCGGACTGCTGCGCATCGAGCAGATCTACCTCGGGCGCGACTTGCCGCCGACGCATGCCGAGCTCCTCGAAGCGCTACGTGCCATCACGGCGCCGTTGCGGGACCGGCCGCTCACGGTGCGCCTCCTCGACATTGGAGGGGACAAGCCGGTGTCGTTTCTGCAACTGCCCAGTGAGGCCAATCCCGCTCTGGGACAGCGGGGTGTGCGCCTGCTGCTCGAGTACCCGCAGCTGACGCAGACGCAGCTCGGCGCCGTCGTGCAACTGGCGCAGGAGCAGCCGATCCGCGTCCTCGTTCCGATGGTCACGCTCGAAGAAGACATCCAGGCGATCCGCGAGGTCTTCGAAACCACCTGCCGCGAGCTTGGCCTGCGGCAATCTCCGCCGTTTGGCGCGATGATCGAGACCCCGGCCGCGGCGCTCAATGTGCCGGCGATCGCCAAGCACGTCGATTTCCTGTGTGTCGGGACCAACGACCTGACGCAATACACGCTCGCGGTCGGTCGCGACGATCCGACGGTCAGCCGCTACTTTCTGGACAGCCACGCGTCGCTGCTGCGCTTGCTGGGCATCATTGTCGCCGACGCCGGCACCATGCCGCTGACCCTGTGCGGCGAGCTCGCCGGGCGCGAAGAGATGATTCCGCAGTTGCTGGCCATCGGATTTCGCGCGCTCAGCTTGGCGCCCACCTTGATTCCCAGCACCAAGGAGCTGATTCGAAGCCTACGCATTACGCCCGCAGCGGCATAGATCCGCAGAGTTGCGCAGATTAACGCAGATGGATATCGGACGTAACGCATGTGTTCGTGTTGGATTTGCATGTATTGGCCATGAATACTCTGCGTTAATCTGCGTTAATCTGCGCTAATCTGCGGCCGCAACCCGCCGATGCCGGGAAGAAAGCGTCCGGTGCGCGCCGCGTATGCCGTGTATGCCGTCCCGTGTGTGCGTATCAGGTGCGGCTCCTCGACGAGGCGGACGTGCATTTCCAGGGCCGCTATCATCACGACGACAGCGCCCACGGCCACGAGATTTGGAACCAGCAGTGCCAGTCCGATCATGGCGACCATCATCGCGGTGTAGATCGGATTGCGGATGTAGATGAACGGCCCGCGCGTGACCAGGGCGGTGCGTTCGCTGGCATCGACACCCACGCGCCACGACGCGCCCATGGCGAATTGCGCGTAGAGGGTGCCAGCCACTCCCAGGATATACAGAACGAACCCCAGCGCGTGTCCGGCGCCGCTGTCGAGGCCGGCAAGCGGGCTCAGAACGCCACGCCGATCCAATACCGGCGCCAGCGCCGCCAGCACGAAAGCCGCAATGAACAGCATGCCACCGACCCATTCGTCCACCCGGCCGTGCAGCGGAATACCGTTGAACCCGGTCGAACCGGTGCGATACCACTGCACCGCGCCGCGCAGACCGAAGGCGAGCAGGAGATAGACGACGGAGAGGCGAATCACCCAATCGGCCATGGCTTATCGGCTGAGATTCCACGGAATGGGCTTGGATTGCATGGGACGATAGCTCATGCAACGCGCCGCGCCGCTCAATGCAACGCTTGCTTCTCGGTGGCTTGCTGAGTCAATTCTTGGAAGCTGCGCAGCCTGCCGCCGTGTTGCGCGTGGAAGGCGTCGGCGGAGGCGCGCGACGCAAAGGCGAGGATGCTGGGCAGGCAGCGATCCCACTGCATCGGCACTGCCTCTCCCTCCATCCGTAGCTGCTGCGCGTCGTGCGTACAGGGTGAGACGTCGCTGCCGACCACGAAGGTGGCGATGTCTGGCTGCAGGGGTTTGCCCGTCTCGTGATTGGTCACGCTGAGGATGGTCACCGGTTTGGCGCTTTGCCGGCCATAGCTCAGCGCACAGCCAAGGCAACACGCCTCGATGACCCCTTCGCCCTTCGCTTGCAGCCTGACCAGCGAATCCCCGTGCTCGTGTCGCTGGCAGATTGGGCAATACCCATGCGGCGGAGCCATCCACCATTGCCGCAGCCGTGGTGCCGCCGCCGCCGTCGTCAGACCAACGACCACGACGAAGAGAGCGAGCACAAGGTTGCGGCGCGTCATGGGATGCTCTCCCCCGTTCAGTGTCCCCGCAGCGCCGGGACGGGCAACGTGCTCACGTCGACGGTGCCGCGCTTCATCTCGAAGTTCCACTTCCAAAATTCGTAGATCGGCGGATAGACCAGCAATTCCATGATGAAGCTCGTGACCAGACCACCGATCATGGGGGCCACAACGCGCTTCATCATGTCCGCGCCCGTCCCGAGCGACCACATGATCGGCATCAAGCCCATCATCGCCGCACTGACCGTCATCATCTTGGGGCGCACCCGCTTGACCGCGCCGTGAATGATCGCCTCGTGGAGATCCTCCTTGGTGCGCATCTTACCCTGTCGCACGGCGTCGTAGTAGGCCAGGTCGAGAAAGAGCAGCATGAAGACTCCGGTCTCTGCATCGAGGCCCATGAGGGCGATCATTCCCACCCACACCGCAATGGAGGTGTTGTACCCGAGGAGATACAGCAGCCACACCGCACCGACGACCGAGAACGGCACCGCGAGCATGACGATGGTCGCCTTCACGGCGGACTTGGTATTCATGAACAGCAGAATGAAGATGAGAAAGATGGTGATGGGCACGACGATCTTGAGGCGCTCACGGACGCGGACCATATTCTCGTACTGGCCGCTCCACTGCAGCGCGTAGCCCGTGGGCAGGGTCACGTGCTGCGCCACCAGCTTGCGGGCTTCCTCGACATACCCGCCGACATCGCGCCCGCTTAGATCCACGTAGACGTAACCCGCGAGCATGCCGTTTTCATCGCGAATCATTGACGGCCCGGAAGCCATGCGGATGTCCGCAATCTCCGCCAGCGGCACCTGGGCACCCGACATGGTGGGAACGAGGACGCGCTGTAACGCCTCCAAGCTGTCGCGGTCCTCGCGCGCGTAGCGCACACTGATCGTGTAGCGCTCGCGGCCTTCAATCGTGGTGGTGATCGGTTCCCCGCCGATCGCCGTCTGGATGACCATCTCGGCCTCCGCCACGCTCAGCCCGTAGCGCGCGAGCTGGTCACGGCGCAGGTCGAAGTCGAGGAAGAAGCCACCGGCGGTACGCTCGGCGTAAATGCTGCGCGTGCCCGGCACGTTGCGGAGCAGCGACTCGATCTGCGTGCCGATCCCCTCGATCACCGACAAGTCGGCCCCATAGATCTTGATCCCGATCGGCGTCCGTACCCCGGTGGTGAGCATGTCGATGCGGGCTTTGATCGGCATGGTCCACGCGTTCGTAACCCCCGGGAAACGGAGCTTCTGATCGAGCTCGGCGATGACGTCCTCCTTGCTGATGCGGTCGTACCAGACGTGCCGCAAAGGCGCCTGCAGCCACGACGGCCAGTCCGAATAGAAGCGCGGCACGTGCCGCCATTGCGCGGTGGGCTTCAGGAGGATCGTCGTCTCGATCATCGAGAACGGCGCCGGGTCAGTGGAGGTCGCGGCGCGCCCGGCCTTGCCGAAGACGCGCTCGACCTCGGGAGTCTGCATGATGAGGGTGTCCATCGTCTGCAAGAGCTGTTGCGCCCCGGTGACGGAGATTCCCGGCAAGGTCGTCGGCATATAAAGCAATGTGCCTTCATACAAAGGCGGCATGAACTCGGATCCGAGGCCCAGATACACCGGCACCGTCGTCGCCATCAGCACAATTGCCGCGAGGATCGTGCTCTTCGGAAACCGCAGGACGAAGCGGCAGGCCGGATCGTAGATGCGAAACAGCATCACGCTGATCGGGTGCTTCTCTTCCGGATAGTACGTGCCCACTGCTACCTGGTTCGCGAGCCAGGACAGCCAGCGCGGCCGGAACCGGATCGGGTCCATGCGCGCAAACATCATCCGCATGGCTGGGTCCAACGTGATGGCCAAAAGCGCGGCGATTCCCATCGCCAGGTTCTTGGTATAGGCCAGCGGTTTGAAGAGCCGTCCTTCCTGGTCGACCAGGGTAAACACCGGCATGAAGGCGACGGCGATCACGAGCAGCGAGAAAAACACGGAGGGCCCGACCTCCTTGAGGGCATTGAGCCGTATCGCGTGGAAATCTCCCTGCCGGCCGCCGTCCTGCCACAGCTGCAGCTTCTTGTAGGCGTTCTCCACTTCGACGATTGCGCCGTCGACCAACACCCCGATGGAGATCGCGATCCCCGCGAGCGACATGATGTTGGACGAAACACCCATGAGATACATGGGAATAAAGGCGAGGAACACGGACACGGGGATGGTGACGATTGGAATGATGGCGGAGGGTATGTGCCAGAGGAAGATCAAGATGACGATGCTGACGATCACCATCTCCATCAGCAGCTCTTCCTTCAGGTTGTCGATCGAGCGCTCGATCAGCTCCGAGCGGTCATAGGTGGTCACCACTTCGACTCCAGCCGGCAGCGAGCCCCGGACCTCCTCGAGCTTGGCCTTCACGCGCTCGATGACGTTGAGCGCGTTTTCGCCGTGGCGCATGATGACGATGCCGCCGACCGTGTCCCCCATGCCGTCGAGATCGACGACGCCGCGCCGGATCTCCGGCCCCAAGACCACGCGTCCCAGCTCCTGGATGCGAACGGGCGTGCCATTCGAGTCCTGACCGACGACGATCTGCTCGATCTCGCCGATCGATTTCGCGTAGCCCCTGCCGCGCACCATGTACTCCGCGCCGGCGAACTCCACCAAGCGTCCGCCCACGTCGTTGTTCCCCTGCCGGATGGCATCTACGACCTTCTGAATCGGCATCTTGTAGGCGAGCAGCGCCTCCGGTTTCAGGTTCACCTGATACTGCTTCTGGAACCCGCCGATGGATGCCACCTCCGCCACGCCCGGCACACTCTGCAGCCAGTAGCGCAGGTACCAATCCTGGAAACTGCGCAATTGTGCGAGATCATTCTGTCCCGTTCGGTCGGTCAGTGCATACTGAAAGATCCAGCCGACCCCGGTCGCATCGGGGCCCAGCTCCGTGCGCACGCCCTCCGGCAGCACCGGTAGGATCTTGCTCAGATACTCGAGGGTGCGGCTGCGCGCCCAATAGAGATCCGTGCCATCCTGGAAAATAACGTAGACGTACGAGAACCCGAAGTCGGAGTATCCACGTATCGCCTTGACTTTCGGCGCGCCCAGCAGGGCCGTCACGATCGGGTACGTGACCTGGTCCTCGATGATGTCCGGACTGCGATCCCACCGCGAGTAGACGATGACCTGGGTATCCGAAAGGTCCGGGATCGCGTCGAGCGGGACGTTGCGCACGGCATAGAGCGCCCCGACCAGCGCCACGGCGGTGACGACGAGCACCAGGAACTTGTTGTGAGCGGAAAACTCGATGATTTTTTCGACCATGGTGCTGTCCCACGCTCACTGAGGCGGGCTGGACGCCGTAGCGGTTTTGTCGCTTCCGGCGGCGGCGAGCGCCGCTTTCAGCTTCGATTCGGAGTCGACGAGGAAGTTGCCCGAGGTGAGGACGCGCTCGCCCTCAGTCACCCCCCCGAGCACCTCGAAGCGGTCCGGGAGACGGATGCCCAATTTGATCTCGCGCGGTTCGAAGTAGCCCTCGCCACGGTCGACAAATGCGATGTCCCGCGTGCCGGTGCTGATGACAGCACTCTCGGGCAGGCTGAGATGTTCCCCCAAGTCTGCGCGGATCTCGACCTGCGCGTACATGTCCGGCTTAAGGATGAAGTCGGGATTCGCGAACTCCAGACGGACCTTCACGGTCCGGGTGGCTTCGGCGAGGGTCGGATAGATGAAGGTAATGCGACCTTCGAAGGTGCGGCCTGGCAGGTACGACAGGGTCATGGTCGCGACTTGGTCGAGCCGGACAAACGGCAGCTCGTACTCGTAGATGTCTGCCAGCACCCACACCCGGCTGAGCTCCGCGATGTCGAGAAGCTTTGTGCCGGGCTCGATACGGTCGCCCTGGGTCACGGAGCGGGTGATGATGTTGCCGCTGATTGGCGCGTGCAGGGTCATACTTGTCGGCGCTTCGCCGGTCTTCTGCAGCGCGGTGATTTGCCGCGGCGTCAAGTCGAACAGCAGCAGGCGGCGCCGGGCACTTTCGACGAGCCGATCGCTGCTGTCACCGCTCATCTCTGAGCCGGCGAGTTGTTCACGCCCGCGGAGCGCCAGCAGGTACTCATGCGCCGACGAAACGAGATCCGGGCTGTAAATGGAGAGCAGGGGCTCGCCTTCTTTGACCAGCTGTCCGGTGGTGTTCGCATACAGGCGCTCAACCCACCCGGAAACTTTGGCGAAGACGCTCCGCAGGCGGCTCTCATCGAAGGTCACGCGGCCCACGGTGCGGAGCGTACGCGTGAAGGGTCCTTTCTCAACCGGGGCCGTCCGTGCCCCGATGAGTTGGCGTTTCTGAGCGGAGACCTTGACCGCGACGCGGCCGTCAACCACCGCGGTACCACCGGCGGCAGGCAGGTCCACCTCTTCGGGAACCATGTCCATGCCCATCGAGTCCTTCCCCGGCCGTTCCGACATCTCGTTGGGATTCATGGTCGAGCGGTAGATGATCTGCTTCTGCGCGCGCGGTCTCACCGCGGCGGGGGCGTCGCGCTGCGCAGCAGCCGCCGCGTCGACTGCCGTCCCGACTGCCCTCTCGCTCTCCTCCCTCGGCACCATTCGCATCCCGCAAATCGAACAGTCGCCCGGCCGGTCCGCTACCATCATCGGATGCATGGGGCAGTGGTAGGATGTTGCCGGCGTCGGCGCCGCGGTCATCGGACTACCGCGCAGCGTCCGCGACACATACACCGCGCCGCCGAAGGCAAGAATGGCGACGATCAGCGCCACTCCCGCAGCAGTCGTTCGTCGGGTCATGTCGCTATCCCTCCACCGACTCGCCGATGATCGCTTCCAGCTGGGCCACGGCTTTCTGGAAGTTGGCGAGCTCCTCGTGGTAACGCATCTCGTACTCCAGGATCACGGTGAAGCTGTTGAGGAGCGTCAGAAAATCCACCTTGCCAACCTCGTAGGCGGTCATCGCCGATTCGAGCGCCAGCCGCGACTGCGGGATCACCGTGCTCTGATAGAGGGCGATCAAGCGTTCCGAGGCCTGGGCGCGCAAGTAGAGATCTTTGATGCGATAGGCGACGCTGCGGCGCATGGTGTCGCGCTCGGCCTCGGCGGCCGCGAGGCTGGCCGCGGCTTCGTTCACGCCGGCGCGTTGCTTGGCGGCGTAGTACAGCGGCACCTTGACGCCGACGCCAACCTCCCATTCGGGCTCGAGCGCCGACTTGTACATGTAGTCCGCACGCACGACGAAGTCCGGCAGGTATTCACGGCGCGCCAACGCCAGCGACGATTCGCTGCCGGCGACGCGCGAGTTACTCATGTCCAATTCCGGCGCCTGCTGGTGCGCCGCGTCGGTGACTTCCTGGAGTGAGCGGGTCAGCGTGCGCAGCACCGGATGCGTCGCGGCTCCCAGGGGCTCGTCCGGCGCGCGGTTGAGCAGTGCATTGAGCTCCGCGGTCTCGCTCTGCCGCCGTTGATCGAGCGTGGTCTCCCGATCGATGAGCAGCGACAGCTCGACATGGGCCTTGAGGACGTCTTGTTGAATCCCCTCCCCCACCGCGTACCTGGACTCGGCCCCGCGAGCCAATTGCTGCAACAGCTCGCGATTGCGCCGCAGCAGATCGAGTTGCACCTGCAGATGCGCATATTCCGCGTACGCCATTTTGACCCGGGCGATGACTTCCGCTTCGACACGATGCGCCTCGGCCCGCATCTGTTGGGCATCATGTGTCGCCACCTGCTCCTTCAACCCAAGCTTCCCGGGAAACGGCAGCTCCTGGCTGGCGCCGACCTTGACGTAGGCGAACTCGGTGCCGCCGAGTTGCAGGCTGTTGAAACCTTCGTCGTGGTAGGCGAGGTCGACCATGGGATCCGGCAGTGCCCCGGCTTGTGACGGTCGCGCCGCGGCGGCGGCGGCGCGCGCGCCGGCGGCACGAATCTCAGGGTTGTGCTGCCGCGCGTAGGCGATTACCGCATCGAGCTCGAGCGGATCTCCCAGCTCGCTCTTGTCCGCGGCCCAGCTGATTGTCGGGATGCTCAGGGCGGCCACGACCGCCAGAAACCATACGCGACCCATACGTCCTCCTTTGATTCCCCTGCGCGTCGCTGGGCGCAGGAGTGCCTCACATGATCGAACAGCACGCTGCTTCGATCAGTGAATCAAAGGAGAAGCTGGATATGGTTCTGCAGAGGTGTGCCCGGGGGGGCCGGCCCGTGGCCGACATCGGTGCGGTGCGCGGTCAGCGCAATCGCGTCGGTGCGGCTCGGCTGCCAGGCGAAAACCGCAACCCGCACCTTGACACCTTGATCTTGTTGGAACGGGCCGGCGCTGCTGACCAGCTGTGCGGTCCGCTGCCCGGTCCCGCAGCAGCACCGCGACATGCGCAGCGCCACGTGATTGCAACAGTCATGTCGGGCTTGCACCGCCATCGCACACGCCGTGGCCGGCCGTGGGCAGGTAGTCACACCAGCGCCGAACACAACGCCGACAAGCATCAAGATGACGACACGCTGTAACATTCGGATGTGCTCTTGTAGCACAGGCGCTAGCTGACGTGAAAGGCTGTTCTCCCGATGCATGCGCACGTCCATCCGCTGTGCAGATCGCGTGCCGCGCCGTTTCGGGCCTTGTCGCAAACCCAGGATCGAGGTTTTTCTCACCGCTGAGAGACCTGCGGCATTCGCCCTCACAATTCGGGGATGCTAAGAACGGCGCATGTCCGAGGCAGGCAGCGCCACCGCCGTCACCGGCGCAAGCGTCCCCAAGGCCGGCTACGAGTTGCTGCCGCAGCCTGCCGCAGCCGGCGCACTGCAGTTGGCGGTGCGCGGGCGCATCGAAATCGGCAATGCCCAGGAACTGCTCAACGACCTCGGTGCGCGCATCACTGGCGCCACGGGCGCCAGCGAGCTGGCGTTGGACCTTTCCGGCGTGGACTACTTCGACAGCGGCGGCGGCGCGGTGTTGATCGCCTTACGGCAACGGATGGCGCAAGCGGGCGGTGCCTTGCGCATCACCAGCGCGACGCCCGCCATCGACGGCTTCCTCAGCCTGGTCGATCAGGACGCCCTGCTGGCGCCCCCGCCCGCGCCCATCAAGCGCCACGTCGGGCTGGCGGTCAAGGTCGGCGAAGCCACCATCGAGCTGTGGCACGACGTGCGCGAGTTGGTGGTCTTCACCGGCGAGCTCATGCTCGGGCTGCGCGACGCGCTGCTGCGGCCGCGACGCATGCGGTGGCGGGAGACCTGGCTCTACATGGAGCGCAGCGGCCTGGACGCCGTGCCCATCGTCGCGCTCATCAGCTTCCTGATGGGCTTGATCACCGCCTTCCAGGCGGCGGTGCAGCTGACCCAATTCGGGGCCGACATCTACATCGCCAACCTGGTCGGCCTGTCGATCGTGCGCGAGCTCGGGCCGCTGATGACCGCAATCATCGCCGCCGGCCGTTCCGGCGCCGCTTTTGCCGCCGAGATCGGCACGATGAAAGTTTCCGAAGAGGTCGACGCGCTGACCACCATGGGCTTCGACCGCACCCGTTTTCTGGTCACGCCGAAGGTGCTGTCGCTGCTGTGCATGCTGCCCTGCCTGACATTGATGGCCGATGTCGTCGGCATCCTCGGAGGGTTGACAGTCGCCACCTTCGGCCTCGGCCTCCCGGTGCAGGTGTACATCCGGCAAACGCGCCTGGCCCTGGGGATCTGGGATGTCTATTCGGGCCTGGTGAAGAGCATTGCCTTCGCCATCCTCATTGCCGGTGTCGGCTGCCTGCGCGGTTTCCAGGCGCAAGCCGGCGCGGAGAGCGTCGGCCGTGTCACCACCTCCGCCATCGTCGCCGGCATCTTTCTGATCATCGTGACCGACGCGGTGTTCACGGTCATCTTTCACTCTTGGTGAGATATGCCGCCGATGCCGCTTGCCGCGAATGCCGCGACCGACGCCATGATCCAGGTGGAACACCTGGTGGCCAAGTACGAGGATCGAACGATCCTCAACGATATCAGCTTCGAGGTGCGCCGCGGTGAACGCTTCGTCATTGTCGGCGGTTCGGGCTGCGGCAAGACCACCTTGCTGCGGCACCTCATCGGCCTGCAACGTCCAGCCAGCGGCCGCGTGCTCATTGACGGCGACGATGTGGGCGGCGCCGATGAGGATGCCCTGCGCCGCATCCAACGGAAGTTCGGCGTGTTGTTTCAGGCCGGCGCGCTGTTCGGTTCGCTCACGCTCGGGGAGAACGTCGCCTTGCCCCTGGAGGAGTACACGACCCTGCCGAAGGAGATGATCCAGCTGCTGGTGCGCATCAAGCTCGGCATGGTGAACCTCGGCGGGTTCGAAGAGTTCATGGTCTCCGAGCTCTCCGGCGGCATGAAGAAGCGTGCCGGGCTGGCGCGTGCCGTGGCGCTCGATCCCAGCATCCTGTTCTTCGACGAGCCCTCCGCCGGACTCGATCCGATCACCTCGGCGGAGCTCGACGAGCTCATCGTGCAGCTCAACCGCAGTCTGGGCACCACCATCGTGGTCGTCTCGCACGAGCTGGCCAGTATTTTCACCATTGCCGACCGGGTCATCATGCTCGACGGCGGAGCCAAAGGCATCGTCGCCTCCGGCGACCCGCGCGAGCTGCGCGAGCAACACGCCGACGAGCGCGTGCATGCGTTCTTCAATCGCCAACCGCGCGCGACACATGGCCCTGGAAGACATTCCTGAGCTGAGTGGAGAATGATGAATTCCGAGCCAATTCACCATTCACCATTCACCACTCACCATTCCGTTTTGCCAGGAGGATAGAGAGTGGCCACCGAAGCACATAAGTTTCATGTCGGCATGTTCGTCATCGTCGCCAGTTTCATCGCCATCGGCAGCGTGATCTGGCTCGGTGCGAGTCGTTTCTTCGAACAGACGCAACCCTTTGTCACCTACTATTCCGAGTCGGTGCAGGGGTTGGAAGCGGGCTCGGCTTTGAAATACCGCGGCGTGCCCAGCGGCCGCGTCGCCAGCATCCACATCGCGCCGGACGGCGAGCTGATCGAGGTCCTGCTCGATGTCGATGCCCGCTCGGCGCAAGCCCTCAAGAAGGACCCAACGTTGCGTGCCACCTTGGAGCTCAGCGGCATCACCGGACTGCGCTACATCGAAATCGACCGGCGCAGCGGCGACGCGCTCAACCAGGCGCCGGTTCTCAGCTTCAAGCCACCCTACGAGGTGATTCCGTCGTCGCGCTCGAGCTTCAAAGCCATTCAGGCGGCGCTCGAGGACGTCTACAACCGCATCATGCAGCTGGACATCGCCGGCATCTCGAACGATGCGCGGGCCACGTTGCAGGCCGCCAATACGCTGTTCCACGACGAGCGCATCGATGCATTGCTCACCAACTTCAAGACGCTCTCGCAGACGACCGGCCAACTGGCGCAGAATCTCGAGACCATGACCGACGGCATCAAGCTGGCGCCGGCCGTCGACAATGCCACGCAAGCCACCGTCGAAGCGCGCGCCCTGCTCACCGAGCTGCGCCGCAGCGATCCCGGGAAGCAACTGAACGCGACCTTCGAGCAGCTCGACCGCGTGGCCGCCAGCGCGCAGCAGCTGCTCACCGGTTTGCAGTACACGATCGAGCGACTCGACCGCAGCGCCACCAGTTTGCAGAGCCTGACCGAGCAGGTGCGCAGCCAGCCGTCCCTGCTGCTGTTCTCGGAGCCGCCCAAAGAACGCGAAACCAAGATCAAGGACGGAGCGAAGCCGTGACCCGCCGCCTGCTCTTAGTGGCCGTCGTCGTGCTGCTCGCCGGCTGTGTGCACCTGAGCCAGCCGGCGCCGCAGGTGCACGACTACCGGCTCGACTACGCTCCACCGGTTCCGGTGGGCACCCCACTCCCGGTGACGCTACGCGTTGCGCCGTTCGGGGTCGCCGCGGTTTACGATCGCGAATCGATCGTCTACCGCGACGACACCTATTCGACCGGCCGCTACTTCTATCACCGCTGGAGCAGCAATCCGGGAGACATGATTGCCGATCTGATGGCGCGCGATCTTGCCGCCTCGCAGCTCTATCGCGCCGTGCAGCAGGGCGCGGCGTCGCTGCCGGACGACTATCAGCTGAGCGGCCAGGTCGAGGAGATCGAGGAGCGCCCCGAAGGCTCGGGGTGCACGGCGCATTTGCGCCTGCGCGTGTTGCTGGCCGTGATGCGCGCCGGCGCCGTGGCCGCGAGTGTGCTCCAGACAACCTACACGGCGGATGAACCATGCAAATGCAACGACGCACGCGCCCTCGCCGAAGCCATGAGCGTCGGCGTGGCACACATCTCCGGGCAGCTGCAGCAGGAGGTGTACGACGCCATCGTCAAGGATCGCGCGACGGGCGGGGCGAAGTAAAGCGTGAGCCCAGGATGCGAGTGGCGAGCTTTACGGGATTGTCGGTGCCCGCGCTATCTTGACCCCCCTCAGACCCGCTGGTACTCAGGACGGCCTATGTCTTCCCGCTTAGGCCGCACCCTGCTCGCCGCATCGTTACTCATCGTGTCGCTGCCGTACGCCGCCCCGGCGGCGCAATCGTACGCCGAGCGCGTCCATGAAACGCTCCTGCCGAACGGCTTGAAGGTGCTGCTGCTCGAAGAGCACAAGGCGCCGGTTGCCGTGTTTCAGGTGTGGTATCGCGTCGGCTCGCGCAATGAGCAGCTGGGCAAGACGGGTCTCGCGCATCTGCTCGAGCACTTGATGTTCAAGGGCACCGCGAAGGTCGGTCCGGAGGAGTACTCGAAGATCATCCAGCGCAACGGCGGTAACGACAACGCCTTCACGTCGGACGACGGTACCACGTACTTCGCAACCATGGCGAGTGACCGTCTCTCGGTGATCGTCGATCTCGAAGCTGACCGCATGCACAATCTCACCTTCGACGAGGCCCAGTTCGATCCCGAGCACCACGTCGTCCTGGAAGAGCGGCGCCTGCGCACCGACAACAATCCGGTGGCGGCGTTGTTCGAGCTGATCAACAGCGCCGCCTATTCGGCTCATCCGTACGAATGGCCGACGATCGGCTGGATGAACGACATCGCGCAGGCGACACGCGAGGATGCCCTCGCCTTTTATCACACGTATTACCAGCCCGGGAACGCGTTCATCGTATGTGTCGGCGACTTCTCGAGCAGCGAGCTCGAGGCGCAAATCGACAAGGCGTTCAGCGGCGTGGCGGCCGGCGATCCGCCGCCCGCCGTGCGCGCCGTCGAGCCGGTGCAGCAAGGCGAGCGCCGCGCCATTTTGAAGCGCGAAGCCGAGCTACCGTTCGTCGCGTTGGCGCATCACGTGCCCAACCTCAGCAGCCCGGACGGCCCGGCGCTCGAAGTGCTGGCCGCCATCCTCGGCGGCGGCAAAAGCTCGCGGCTGCACCAGCACCTGGTCTACGACAAGCGCCTGGCGCGTGAGGTCGGCACCAGCTACGAGCTGACCTCGGTCGATCCGGGGCTGTTCTTCGTCTACGCGCAGCCGCTGCCGGGCAAGTCGCTGGCCGAGCTCGAAAAGCTGCTGGTCGCGGAGATCACGGCCATCCAGACCAAGCCGGTGAGCGAGCGTGAGCTGTTGAAAGCCAAGAACGCCATCGAAGCCGGCTGGGTTCTTGGGAAGGATTCACTCTTCTATCAGGCGCTCCTGCTCGGCCAGTACGAGCTCGCCGGCGGCTGGCGCCAGGCCGACAACTATGTGCCCAGTATCAGCGCCATCACCGTCGAGGATATCCAACGCGTCGCCCGCTTCTACCTCACCGCAACCAATCGCACCGTGGGGACACTCGATCCGCTCCCCATTCCACCCGGCAAGCGAGCCCCCGCGGCAGCCGTGCCGCAAGGGATGGTGCACTGATGCGACCGCCGCAGGTTGATAGTCTCCGGCTGAGAAAAGAAATGAAAAACAGGAAACACGAAACCGGAAATTGGAAACTGGTCAATTTTCCGGTTTTCCATTTCCGGTTTCCTGTTTCAGGTTTTCCATTGGTCTCTCTTTGGTTCCTCCCCTGCGCCCTGCTCTTCTCCGCCCAGCTGGCCTTCGCCGCCGGTCCTCCTGTCGAACGCCGCACCTTGCCGAACGGCGCGTTGCTCCTGGTCTCGGAGCAACACGCCTTGCCGATGGTCGTCGTGCAAATGATTGTCGATGCCGGGGCACGCCGCGATCCAAGCGGCAAGGAAGGACTGGCGTCACTCACCGGCGACCTGCTGACCGAAGGCACGAAGACGCGCACGGCATCGCAAATCAGCGACGCCACCGACTTCATCGGCGCCGCGCTCAGCACTGGCGCCGACACCGACTACGCGAGCCTCGGCATTACCGCGGTCAGCAAGGATCTCGACACGGCGTTGAGTCTGCTGACCGACGTCCTTCTGCACCCGACATTTCCAGAAGCGGAAGTCGCGCGCCGCCGCGAGGCCGCCCTGGCGTCGATGCAAGCCAGCGAGGATGATCCCGGCAGCGTGGCGCAGCGCACGTTCGTGCAAACGCTCTTCCACAACGAACCGTACGGCCACCCGGCCATCGGGACGCCCGCGGCGGTGCGCAAGCTGACACGTGCCGATCTCGTCGACTTCTACCAGCGGTACTACCACCCCGCGGGGAGTATCATCGCCGTCGTCGGCGACGTGACCACGGCCGACGTGGAAGCGCGCATGCAAGCGGCGTTGCGTGATTGGAACGGCGCCGCCGCACCGGCGTTCGAGTACGGCCCCAGCGCGCCGGCAGACGCCGTCGCCGTGCTCGTCGACAAGCCGGTGAGCCAGGCGAATCTCATTCTCGGGCAACGCGGCGTCGCGCGCGACAACCCGGACTATCTCACGCTCACCGTCATGAACTTCATTCTTGGTGGCGGCGGCTTCACCTCGCGCTTGCTCGACAACATTCGCACCAAGAGCGGGCTGGCGTATTCGGTGGGGAGCGGCTTCAGCGTCAACAAGTCTCCCGGCAGCTTCCAGGTCGTCATGCAGACGAAAAACCAGTCGGCAAACGACGCCATCCAACGCACCTGTGGCGAGATCGAGCGCATCCGTCGCGAACCCGTGACCGACGAGGAGCTCAGCGGCGCCAAGCTGTATCTCACGGGCAGCTTTCCGATGCGCTTCGACACCAATGCCAAGATCGCTGGCTTCCTCTCGCAGGTGGTCTTCTACAACCTTGGCGACGATTACGCCGACACCTACGCCGCACGCATCAACGCCGTCACCAAGGAAGACATCCAGCGGGTCGCGCAGCAGTATCTGCATCCCGAGCAGCTCGACCTCGTCGCCGTCGCCAAGCTCGACCAGGCCGGCATCGCCGCCGCCGCCCCCTGCCGCGCCGCCGCCGCGCCGGCGGCGAATGGTGAATGATGAATGGTGAATGTGAAGAACACTGAGGTGGAACGCCTCAGGAATTCACCATTCACCATTCACCATTCACAATTCGCCCTCGGCGTATCCGCGCTGGCGGCGCTCGTTTACCTTAACGCGCTGGCGAACGGCCTGGTCTGGGACGATCCCATCGTCCTGAATCGTCAACTGCTCGCCTTTCGCAGCGTGCACGACATCATTTTTACGCCGCGCAACATTCCGCAGTACAGTCCGGACTACTATCGCCCTTTGACCACGCTGTCGTACCTGCTCGATCGCGCCATCGCCGGGAATGCGCCGTTCATGTTTCACCTCTCGGTTGTCGTCTACCACGTCGCCGCGACCTACCTGGTCTTCCGCGTCGGGCTCCTGCTGTTCGGGAACGCCGCCACTGCCGTGCTCGCCGCGGCCTTTGGCGCCGCGCTATTTGCCGTGCATCCGATCCACAGCGAGTCGGTGGCCTGGGGAGCCGGACGCTCCGATGTCCTGGCTTGCGACTTCTGCTTGCTCGCCGTGCTCACGTACCGCGGCGCCGACTGGCGCATACTGCGCACCGCACGGCGCCGGGCACTGGTGGCGGCGCTGTGCGTTTTTGTCGCGGCACTGGCGAAAGAGACCGCGGCGAGCTTCTTCCTGCTCGTTCCGGCCACGGATCTGTTGCTCGGACGCATCGCCGCAGCGGAGACCGTGGCGGTGCCACGCGCGGCGCGACGCCGGCAACGCGATCAACCCGCGCCGGCTGCGCCGGCGCAGCTGTGGCAATACCTGCCGTTCGCCATCGCGTTGCTGCTCTATCTCGGCTTGCGACAGGCCGCTCTCAACACCCTCCTCGGTGACGCCCCAGCAGCAGGCGCGGCGGTGTTGCCGTCGATCGGCGCCGCGCTCGGGGTCTACCTGGGAAAGCTCGTGCTGCCCCTCGCACAATGCGCATACATCTCCGATCTTCCCAGCAGCCCGCTGGCGCTCACGGTCATCACCGTCATCATTGCCGGTATTGCCGCTGCAACCTACCTGGCGTGGCGGCGCGGACAGCGCGTAACCACTTTCCTGCTGGTGTGGATCGGACTGACCCTGGCCCCGTCGTTGACCATCGTCGCCAAGATTCCGGCCGCGCCAGTTGCGGAGCGCTATCTCTATCTCCCCTCGGTTGGCTTCTGTCTGCTGGTCGGCTACGGCGCGGCCGCGCTCATCGCGCGCCTCGGGACAGCGATAGTGGTGGCAATGATGGCGGTGCTCATCACCGCCGCGGCCATCGCCACCATCGAGCGAAACTCCGTCTGGCGCAGCAACCTCAGCCTGTGGGCAGATACGACGGCAAAGAACACGACCGATGGCCTCCCGGCGCGCAGTCTCGGAGCGGTCTACTTCGAGCAAGGCGACCGTGCCAGGGCGTTGCAGTACTTTCGCCTCGCGCAGCAGCGGCGCAACGATCAGCAAGGGCAATTCGTGCTCTACAACAACCTCGGCAGCCTGGCACTGGCCGAGAAGCGGCTCGACGAGGCCGAGCAACACTACCGTACCGCACTGGCGCTCAATCCACGCGCGCCGGACACCCTCTTCAATCTGGGCCTGATCGCGTTGACGCGCGCTACGGATACCGACGCACCCGACAGCGCGCCGCAGCGCGATGACGCGCTGAAGGCCCGTCCGCTCTTCGAACAGGCGCTCCAGCAGCATCCCTTGGATACCGACATCCTCGTCGCGCTCGGGCAGACGCTCAACCTGCTCGGCGACCCGCACGGCGCGCGCGCGCACTACGAACGCGCCTTGCAGCTCGGCCTGGCAGAGCCGACGGCTACGTCGGTGCGCAAGCTGCTCGCAGAGCTGCCGGCGCAGTAGGTCTCAGCCACACATCGCGCAAGCGACTCCTCTCAGCAACGAACAAATGACCGATTGGGGCTTGAATCGGACGCCGGTGGGAGAGACACTCTACAGCACAAGCCCTGGGAGGTAATCATGCACATCCAATTCTCCGCCGCAGCGCCCTTCCCTATCCACGAGAACACGGATCGTGTTCGTGCTCGTCGAAGAGGTATTCACCCCTTCTCTGGCGAAGATACGACCACGCGGCATACGTATCTGGCGGTTATCGCTATCGCGGTGGCTGTGCTGCTCAGTACGTCCAACGCGTTTGCCGCTGCCTCCGCCAACCTGGGGATACGGGTAACGGCGAAGACCTTCTACGTCGGCTCCCCGGGGACGTATCACCTCACCATCACCAATCGCGGGCCGTCGACGACTGACGACGTGGTCACGGTGAGTGATACGTTGCCGACCGGCTTGAGCTTCGCATCGAGCAGCGGCGCCTGGGCCTGTAGTGCGACCGGAGCCGCGGTCACGTGTACGAACACCAGCCCGCTGGGATTGGGCAGCAGCACCTTGGAGCTGCTCGTCAATGTCGACACAGGAGCAATCCCAAGGGTGTCGAATCGCTTCACGGTGGCCTACGCGGGCGACGCCGCGCTCACCAATAACAGTATCACCAGGACCACGATCGTCAGGCAGCCACGCTTCCCGGTGGCGACATTCACACCAACGCCGACGCTACCGCCGGGCACACCGGTCCCTACGCACAGCAGCGGTCCGACAGCCACGGCAACCGCAACACACACACCGATCCCCGCTGTCACTGACCTGATGCTGACGAAGACCGTGAGCGGCATCTTCACCGTCGGCAGCAATGGCACCTACCTGCTCACGGTCAGCAATCTCGGACCAAACACCACGAACACCGGCATCACCGTGGTCGACACCTTGCCGACCGGCCTGGGATTCGTCTCTGGCACCGGGAGCGGCTGGAGCTGCTCCGCCGCTGGGCAGACGGTCACGTGCCAGACCGGTGTTGGCCTCGCGCCGGGCACCAACAGTAGCGTCACGCTCACCGTCAGCATCGCGGCCGCCGCCGCGCCGACGGTGACCAACACTGCGACATTGTCGTATCCGGGCGACACCAACGCTGCGAATAACACCGTCAATCGCCCCACCACCGTGCGTGGCGGGTGAAGGCCTGCGGCTGGCGTTTCCTCTGTCGACCCGCCCAAGGGCCTTCTCGATATGTAGGGGCGATTCGGGAATCGCCCCACTCTCGTCGCGGCTGATTCGACCCGCCCATTCGGGCAGTTCTCGAACTGCCCCTAATTCCCGAAACATCCGAACCCGAGAAAATCGAGAATCCCCAAAAGGCGACGGGGCAAGATCTTTCCATCGCCCCTTTGGGACGTTTTACTGATTGCCAATCCCCTGCCCGAGCTCCGGGGTTGCTGCAGGACACGGGCTTCCATCCGTTCGCTCCAGCAAGGCTCGCATTGCGTGGATCGCAGCGTCGGCGTCGTTCTCGACCCAGTATGCCGGGCGTGCCGGGTTGGCCCACCAGAAGAGGTTGAAGAGTCTCCACGGCAGCAGGACGTGCAGCCCGGGCCGACTCACTTCGATGATCACTGCCGTGGTGCCGAACGCGCCGAGCAGAAACGGCTCGAGTCGGCCGATGATCTTCTCTTCGGGCTCGTGCACGGCGCGGTAACGGCGATGCGGCTGGCGTGTTTGACTCGCCTTGAAACACCGCAAGCGCGTGGCGTGCTTTCTCGGTAGTGGTCGTATAGTGCCCATCGCCAGTGTCGACGCGCGGCAGGAATACGACGCAGCCGCAGCTGTGAAGGTTGATGGCCCCACAGAAGCGTTCGCGCGCGCACAACCGTGCCAGTGCCCGGCACTCCGGTTCGCTCAAGGGATGCGGGCCGCGATAGTAAGGCGAACCAGGTCGGGCGCTGCTGGAGTTCCAGCCGCGCCGACGCGCAATCGGGGCAAAGGGAAAGTTGCGGTTCGGGTCGACACGATTCGCGGTGAAACGTGCGCCGCCCAGGCGCGTCCAGCCGCGGCTTCGCCAGATTCGCGCCGCCCCGTCGGGGTTGAGCAAGGGAACGATCCAGACATCGGCACGATCAAGCAGCGCGGTGATTTGCGGATTGGTCTCGTACCCTTCCAAGAGACGCCGCGCAACGGCGCGCGCCACATACGAGCCGATGTACTCGACGGCATGGATGTGCGCGGTCACCAGCAGTCGCGGCCGCTCACGCCGATCGTCGTCGGCGGCTGCGCCGCGCAACCGGAAGGCATGCAGCGGCCGTCCTTGCGTCGATTCGCCGATGACTTCACGCACGCACAGCCGCGCATAGATCTGCGCGAGCCGCGCCATTTCCTCCTCGGCCAGCTCAGGTGGCGGGTAGGGACTGGTCGTCAGATCGATCGCCCGCCAGCCGTACAGCGCGCCTGCCGCGTAGACCAGTACGACTCCAGCAACGATCCACCACAACATGGCGAGAGCTTTCCGCGTCCTTTGCGGCTGTGCGCCTTTGCGTGAGCGTTTCTCACGGCTTCGGAATGCGCAGCGTCTTGCTGACCATCAGACTGCCGGAGATGACGAAGAGCAGACTCAGGAGATGAAGCCGCGCGCCGAAGATGACCACGGGCAGGAGCTGCTCCCAGTGAAACGCCGCCACGAGGATCAGTAAGGGAAGGATGCTGGTCGGGATTGGCGTCCCTTCGTAGTAGGCAACCTTCCCCGACGCGCCGCTCAGCTCCTCGGCGGTAATGTTGTAGCGCGCCAGGCGGCTCAGGCCGCAGACCGCAAAGTACATCAGCATGACTTGATCCCACGCCGTGTTCAGGCCGGCCGCGTACGCGATGGTCGCCGGCGCGACGCCAAACGAAATCAGGTCGGCTAGCGAGTCCATCTCGCGGCCCATCGCCGATTGCCGCTGCCGCCAGCGCGCGACGCGGCCGTCGAGCACATCGAGGGCGATCGCCAGGGGGACCAACCCCGTGGCCACATAGATGTGCAGGGGTTGTTGTTCCTGGAGGTAACGCATCGCCTGAAACACGGCGCCGATACCGCAGCAGCCGTTGGCGATCGTAATGAGATCGGCAAGATGGAAGCTGCGAATCATCGAGAAGTGTTTGCCCGCCATAGCCCGCGCACCGCGTCGACAGGTCTTATCACACTCCGGGAGCATCGGTAGCTGTTTTGAGAATGGCAGTAAGGGCTTGCGGGCCTGGGGCTGGATCACGACTGCTGTCGACCCGTCCCGGCATGTTTTCAGAGGCCAGCACGCACATCGAATCCAACTCCCATATCGCTTCTTTGCGGTGCACACTCGAAAGTGAGTCTTGGGTCGTCATGTGGGCGTGGCACTGTGCGGCCGCCGGAAGGCTGGTGGGGACGTTGGGTGCGGAAGGTGCGGACGCCTATGTTGCGCACCTTCCGCACCCAACGTCCCCGCCAGTGTCCTGCGTCAGAAATTCGATGAGGAAGCGGCAAACGGCAGGTGGCTGTCCAAGCGTCTGCTGCACTGCGATGCTACTTCTGCTCCGGCTTCACTTGGTGCTTTGACAGAACGTCATCGTAGTCATTGTGGATCTCCGCGACGCGCTTTCGTGCAAGATCACCAATGCATCCGATCCGCTGCATTCGCCCCATGCTCCCGCCGGCGTACAGCGACTCAACTGCCCTACAATGCGCTTCACGATACGTCTCCCACGCCCGTTGCGCATCCCGAAGAAGCCGGCGATCACCAGAGCTGCGCTCAGAACGGAGTGTGTTGAGCGTTTGGACAAGATCGCCATTCGCCTCATCTGTCGCCTTCGAAATACAAGCCGTCATTTCCTTCGTCGTGAGGGCATTCCCAAGGCAGGATTCCACATCTGCAGCCAGGCTCGGGACACACACTAGCCACAGAAGCGAAGCGGCAACAAAGGATCGTAAAGTTTTACGGGGTTTCATAAAGGTCAGCCTCGAGAGCTCGCCGGTATCGCTGGACCGTTGGGGACGTATTCCCCACCTCACCGACGGTTCCTCCAATACCCCGCTGCCTCGCTCCCTGCCACCGTCCCCTGGCCGCTGACCGGCGCGCACGGGTTGCTTTCAGCACCTGAATGAGTGAAGACACCAGCACACGCCACGACAACACGCGCCGCGTAGCTGCTCCTCCGCGAGCAGAAGGAGGCAGCGATGGATGACCAGACTCGGTACGAACACGCGCGCAAGCGGGTGCAGGCGCTGAAGGGTTTCTACGCGCACCTCGCCGTCTATGCGATCGTGAATACGTTCATGCTCGTCATCAACCTGCTCACCTCCCCACATGCGCTGTGGTTCTACTGGCCGTTGCTGGGTTGGGGCATCGGTATCGCCATGCACGCCGCAGCAGTGCTCGGAACCGGTACGTGGGGTAAGGATTGGGAGGCTCGCAAGGTCAAGGAGTTGATGGACAAGGGCAGGTAACCCAGCCGTAGGAGGTTGTCCCCTGCCCCCGCTTTCACGCGCGTCGCTCAGGGAATCAGTGGTCCCTGCATAATGCGCTGCATCTTGCGCATCAGCTCCGGGTCGTGGCTTTCGACATAACGCCAGATGCTCAACACGTCGTGGTCGGCCCACGGCCAGCGCTGATCGATGTTGGCGATCTCGGGAAGGGCGTTGGCCGCGCCGAGCAACGCCCTGCCCGCTGGCGTTGCCATGTAGACGAAGAACGATGTGAAGGTCGGGTGATGCCCCAGCTTCTGCAACACCAGCCACCACAAGCCGCTCGCGTCATGCACGATGTCCGACAACGAGAAGAAGCGAAAGCCCTCGATGTCGAAGTCCATCCACGTCATCAGCGACATGAACAGCTTCATGTTGGGAGCCATCGTGTCGAATTGGCTTTGCACAATGACCGACTGCTCATGCTGCAGCAGCAGCCGGTTGCCGCTCCAGAAGCACTCCACTGCCTGCGCGGAATCGGTTGGGAGAAGCAGCCGGCCTTTTTCAATCTCGCGAAACCCCGCCAACATCAGCTCGCAGTTGGCCTCGCCGTCCAGCCCGGCCTCCACGGCGGCGATGCCGCCATGTGGATCGGCATAGGCAAGATGGGCCCAGCCGATGTCGTTGAAGACCAGGTTGTTCGTCGCGCGGATGAGCTCCAGGTCGGCAACCAGGGTTTCCGGATCGCTCTGGCCGTGAATAATTTTGCTCAGGTCGGTCAAGGTCTGGGTGACTGCGCTGATGGCGCCTTTGTGCACCGTAAAATCATACGCCGCGAGCATGATGCCGATGCGATGCGAGGAGAACGCCGCTGCGCCCGCCCACTTGAAGAGGTTCGGTGGCTGGCTGTACCACTGTGCGTAACAGCGGGTAATGGCAACGTTGCGCTGCAGAATGGCATCCTCGTCTGGAAGGGCCTGCAACGCCTGCGCCTGCCACTTCGCCCTGACTGGATTCGTACTCAGATTCATGTTCCCCCCTTTCCCGCACACTCAATACGAAAAAGGAACGTCACATGCAAAGGCGCACCACGCGAACGCGCGGCCGCTAAACAGAGTCACCGGCATCCTGTCGCAGTTGAAACCTTGTAGCCACGCAAGGAGGATTGGGACCCAGGCGTTCAACCTGGTGCCTGAGGAGTTGTCGGCGGTGACCCCATATGTATCTGGGCAGGTGGCGCATCGCCGTCGAGCGCTGCCTGCGCGCGGGCACGGTTGTACTCGGCGCCGCAGCTGCGGAACAGCTCGACGGCGCGGATCAGATGTGTGCGCCGCGCCGCGCCGGCGGCCGCATGCCGGCCGAGCTCGTAATGCGCGGCGGCTTCCTCGTACCGCAGGCGCAAGCGCGTCGCCGCCGCAAGGCTTTTCCCCCAGAGCCGCGTGGCATGCCGGTGATGGCCGTGTTGCCAGGCCGCGACGCCGAGCCACAGCCACGCTTGCGGCCGCGCGAACGGCAACACGCGCGCGAAGCGGCGCAAGGCGCGGCACGTGCGCCGCGCCAGCGGTGCCGCCGCGGTGCGCTCGACGGGCGTGGCCGCCGCCTCCCAAGCGCGCAGGCTCGCCTCGGCCACGGCGCCATATCCCGCCAGCGCATAGTGCGCCAGCGCCGGGGCTTGCTCGATCAGCGCCATGGCGCGTTCCGCCGCCGCCCGCGCCGCCGCGCCGTCGCCGGTGCGCTCCAAGGCCAAGGCCAGCATGCCGTGCGCATTGATCCGGATGCCTCGATCGGTGAGCGATGCCAAATCGCTTCCCAGCCACGCGTGTAGCGCGGCCAGCGCCCGCAGCGCCTCCTCGGCGCGGCCGAGCATGACCAGCGCCGCCACCCGGCCGATGGTTGCCAGCGCCTGCGCGTCCACGTCGCCGCGCCGGCGCGCCGACTCGTAGGCTTCGTCATAGCGGGCCAGCGCCGTGGCAAAGCCACCCAGCGTGAACCGCACGCAGCCCAACTGCATGCCGCTCAACTCCCAGAAGCGATGATCACCGGTGGTCGCGGCGATGCTGTGCGCCTCGCCGAACCCTGCTTCGGCGCGTTCCCACGTGCCGGTGCGAAAGTAGAAATACCCCGTACCGAAGCACGGGCCCATGCGTGCCGCGGGCTCGTGCAACGCTTTCGCCGTCTCGAAGGCGCGCCGGTAATAGCGCTCGCCGAGCGGCTGGGAGATCATTCCGGTCAACAGTGCAGCAGCACCATAGCCGTTGACCAATTCCCGCGACGGCCCAGCAGATTCCGCCAGGTTGAGTGACCGTAGCGCCGCATACACCGAGGGCAGCTGCTCCATCGCGATGAAGAACACCAGATGCAGGTAGCTGTACGCGCCGGCGGCCTCGGCCGCGCGTTGCTCGGCGGCCGGAGAGGGGTCGCCGCGCTGGTGCGACGCTCCCTGGCCCCGCTTTGCGAATCGATGGCGCGCTTGCCGCACCACCTCGACCGCCAACCCGAGCGCCAGGGCGGCGGTTCGTCGCGGTACACGAAAGCCCAGCCACGTCAACGCCTGCTCCAGGTGCAGCCGCGCTTCCGCGAGTTTCCCCACCCCGAAATACGCTTCCCCGAGGCGTCGTTCCCAGCCGGCGCGCCGGCCGGGTGACACGGCCGGCGCGCAATCGCCGTTGCCGGGCGTGACCAGCTTGTTGGCAAACTCTCCGGCGGTGGTGAGAAACCGAATCGCCTCCTCGTTCGCGTAGCGCGTGACCGCCTGTTGGGCGGCGCGTTCCAAGTAGTCGATCGCATTGGACGCCACCGCGAAATCGGACCGGGCGGCCTCGCTCCAGTGGTGCGCTAGGAGGGGATAGATCGAGGGCAGGTCACCGGCGTGGTGCTGTTCGTACCACTCCGCGAGGGCGCGGTGGAGGCGGCGGCGCTGCGCGAAGGCCATCAGGTTGTAGGCGACTTCGTGGGTGATCGCGTGTTTGAACAGATAGCCGCGATCGGCGGCCGGCTCGCTCTGGGTCAGGTCGAGCGCGTGCAAAGCCTCCAGATCGTCGGCCAAGTACGGCCGATCCGCGGCAATCGGGTAGATGTCCGACAGCGCCCGTAGCGAGAAGGCACGGCCCATGACACTGGCGACTTTCAGCAAGAGCTGCTGGCGCGGCAACAGGCGATCGATACGACTGGTGACGACACCTTCGACGCTTTCGAGAAATGTCAGCTGACTCAAATCCGGTGCGTGCGGTGCAAGTTGGCATTCGTGTTCCGCAATGACGATCACCCCAGCGTCACGTAAGGCGTAGGCCAGCTGCTCGGTAAAGAACGGGTGGCCGCCCGCCTTCTCCCAGAGCAGCGCCGCCACCGGCTCCGGCAACCGCGGCACCTCCAGCCGTTCGCACGCCAGTACGAGCGCGTCATCGGCGGACAAGCTGTCGAGTCGCAAGCGCCGGGTGGTCGGACTTTCCAACAGCTCGCGTTGCTCAGGGGGCAGCGGCGCATGCAGCGGCCGTGTGACCAGCACCAGGAGCGCGGGTTGTACACGCTGCCCGACGAGCCGGGCCAGGGTCCAGGACGAGGAGTCGAGCCAGTGCGCATCATCCAGGATGAGAAGCCGCGGCGTCGCGCGTGCGGCAGCATTGAGGATATGCACCAGGAGCTGATTCGTGTTGTCCGCCCGTGCCTGCCCAGTCAACGCCGCCGTCAGATCATTTTCCGGAAACTCCACCGGCAGCACCGCGCTCAGCAACGGCAACAGTCGTTTGACCGCGCCGGTCTCACCTGGCTGCGCCAGGCTTTGCTCGAGTCTTGCCTGCACGTAGGTCAGGCGCAGCGCCGGCTCATCCGGCATCTCGTCGAGCGTGAACAGCTGCCGGACAACCGCTGACCAGGCGTGATACGGCGTCGCGACTTCGATCGCGTCGCCTGCACCGACCAATTGAGGGATGCCCCAGGCGGCCGCCTGGGCGCAGAGTTCAGCCACGATACACGACTTGCCGATGCCGGCTTCTCCCTCGATGACCACGACGCCGCTGCCGCCGTGCCGCAACGCGCGCAGCTGATCGATCAGCACCTGCCGTTCGACGGTGCGACCGATCAGTCGCACCTGGGGCACGGTCGAGCCCTTGGTCTCGTGTGTTGGCCGATACACGGCGACCGGTCCGGCCTTGCCGCGCAAGGTCAGCGGCGGCAGCGCGTCGAAATGCACGGCGTCACCGGCGGCACGATAGGTGGCCTCGTCGCACAGGATCGCCAGGTTGCGGGTTTGCATGAGACGCGCCGCCAGGTTGGCGACGTCACCAATGACCGTGTATTCGTGCCGCTCGGCGTTTCCCACGGAGCCACAGAAGGCACGACCTGTGGCTATCCCGATGCTGCCGGGCAACCCCAGTCGAGCCAGCCCACGCTGGATGGCGAAGGCCGCCGCCACCGCGCGCGCGGGGTCGTCTTCATGGGCCAACGGCGCCAGGCCAAAGACCGCGAGCGCCACCGGTCCCTTGTCGTCGACATGGAGCCTGCCGATGCTGCCGCCGTGGCGGTCGAAGCTCGCTTGCAGCTGACGAAACGCGGTGTCCAACTGCTCGAGCAAGGCGCTATCCATCACGTCGATATCCGGTAGTTTGACGAACATGACGGTGACCCGCCGCAGCTCCGACAACCATTCGGTCTGGCCCGCGATGATGCGCGGCAGCACCGCGGCCGGAACGAAGCCGCGCAGCGACGCCTCCATTGCAGCGGTCACCGGCGGGCGCACCAGCGGGCACGGCGGCGACATCGCGGCCACGTTACTCAGGCGCCAGCTGCCGGCGCCAAGGGCCTCGCCCTGCGTACAGTGACTGATCAATGACCAGGCGGCGGCGGAGACGACCACCTGGCCAGGCTCGCCTTGCTTCTGTGCCGCAGCCGCTTGCGCAACCGGTTCCCCGCCGACCAGCAGCTCCCAGCGGTTCCCGACGCCGCCAACCTCCGCCGTGCATACCGTGCCGGCGGCGATACCGATGCGGCAGGAAAGCAGAATCGGTTCTTCGCTCGCGGCATAGTTGTGCAACAGCTGTTGCACGCTAAGGGCGCACCGCGCCGCTTGCACCGTGGCGCTGGCCACAGCCTCGGCGGCGCTGACCGTCCACATGGCCAGCAAACCATCTCCGGCAAACTTGACCACATCACCGCCGTGGGCGGCAGTAATCTCGATGAGCTTCCCGAAGTAGGCATTGAGCAACCGGCTCAGTGTTTCCACGCCGGTCGGCCCACGTTCGGCGAGCCGTTCCGCCAATGCCGTCGACCCCGAGATATCTGCCATGAGGACAGCCGCGTGACGGTGTTCAACACCGCGGCGCGGCGGCGCCTCGCGTCCCAGTTGGGTCAGGAGGAACGCGGGCACGTAACTCGCGAGGCTACTTTGGATAGAGGCGGGCATCAGCGTCGCCAGGACACGGCGTCGACTATCGCGGAAAGCTCGTGCAATGCCAAGATGCCGCACCCGCCGATCGAGGTCGTGGGAAAACGGAAAAGATCGTGGCGCATGAATCAGACGTTGCTTCTTCTACGCAAGAGGTTCTAAAAGAGGTCGGGGAGACGGTGAGCCGATGACCACGCTGCGAACGGTGCACAAGCCAGCCGTGAGCGATGAGCTCACCCGCCTGTCGCTTCTGTACGAGGTGAGCCGACTCTTCAGCGAGCTCGTCACCCTGGACCTGTTAATTCCAGCGGTCATCGCGAAGACCAACGATCTCCTTGAGGCGGAAAGCACGGCGATCCTCTTGCTCGACGAGGCCTCCAACGAATTGTATTTCCCCTACGTGGCCGACGTGACGCCGGACGTCGAGCGCCGTTTGTCCAGCGTTCGCTTTCCGGCGGACCGTGGAATTGCCGGGTGGGTCGTACAGAACAACCGCGCGCAACTCGTCACGGACGTCTCGCAAGATAAGCGCTGGTACGCGCAAGTCGACTGCGAGTCCGGGATGGTCACCACCTCCATTCTGTGCGCGCCGCTACGCACCAGCCGCGGGACTATCGGCGTCATCGAGCTGCGCAACAAGGTTACCGGCGATTTCAGCGCCGGCGATCTGCATTTGCTCGATGCGTTGGCCGGCGTCGTTGCCGTCGCCATCGAGAATGCCCGACTGTACCAGCAGATCAAAGAGTCGGAAGCCCAGCTGCGCGTCGAGGTTGGCGTTCTGCACCGCGAAATCGCCGGACACAGTCGGTTCGCCAACATTGTCGGGAGCAGCCCGGTGATGCAGCAACTCTTCCGTCTGATGGAAAGTGCCATCAACAATCCGGTGACCGTGCTCCTGCAGGGCGAAACCGGCACCGGCAAGGAGTTGATCGCGCGCACCATTCACTATAACGGACCGCGCTCGCTGCGCCCGTTTCAGACGGTCAATTGTGGCGCGTTGACCGAGACGTTGTTGGAAAGTGAATTGTTCGGCCACAAGCGCGGGGCGTTCACCGGCGCAGTCGCCGATCGCAAGGGCCTCTTCGAGGTCGCCAACGGCGGCACCCTGTTCCTCGATGAGATCGGGGAAATGTCGCCGGCCATGCAGGTCAAGCTGCTGCGCGTGCTGCAAAACGGCGAGATCCTCCCTGTCGGGGACACCACCGCACGCTTCGTCGACGTGCGCATCATCTCCGCGACCAATCGCGACCTCGAGATCGAGACTTCACAGCGACGCTTCCGCCGGGACCTCTACTACCGTCTCTGCGTCTTCCCGATCAGCGCCCCGCCGTTGCGCACCCACAAGGAAGACATTCCGCTCCTCGCGACCCATTGCCTGGCGCAGATCACCGAGCGCTTCAGCAAGCCGGTTTGCGGCTTCGCTCCGCCGGCGCTCGAGTTGCTCGCCGCGTACGATTGGCCGGGCAACGTGCGCGAGCTGCAAAACGAAATTGAACGGGCGGTGGTGCTGGTCGCCCCGGGCGAGTGGATTCACGTGGAGCATCTGTCGCCGCGTTTGCTGAGCACCAAGACGGCGAAACGGCTGTCGTCGCGCGGCAAACTGGTCACCCTCAAGCGGGCACGCGAGCAGTTTGAGGAGGCCTACATCGGCGAGGTGCTGCAACACAACAAAGGCAATGCCTCGCAAGCCGCCCAGGTTCTCGGGATCAGTCGGGTGATGATCCAGAAGAAAATCAAAACGTACGGCCTGCGCGCCAAGCTGGCGGCCACAAGTTAACTTCAGTTAACAGCGTCTCCCAGTTTACACCGTCGGACGGCGGATTGGGCCGTCATTCCGTTTCTACCCCGAGTCAGCCGTGATGGTGCGCCGCTTGCTCTCTCCGCCTCCTCAAGGAGTGAAGGATCTCGCAGGCAAGCGATCTATGGTGCGTATGAGGTTGGACATCGCCATTGAGGCCGCAGTGCGCAAGCTGACCGCCGTCGAGCAGGCCGTCCTGAGAAATCGTTTCGGCATCCCGACTGACGATCGGCGCTCGCGCTACCCCGCGAAACCGGTGAGCGCCGCACAGCTGCGGCGGATCGAGCACCGTGCCCTCCGGAAACTGTGGGGCGAGGCCGGGGTGGCCGCCGCCAAACGGGTGCACCCGACCACCGCCGGCGATCCGGATTGGAGTTCTATGGAAAATGCAGAGCTGCTCAACATGGCGGTATTCAAGCTTCACGATTGTGCGCAACGCATGCTGGCGCTGGCCCAGGCTGCACAATCACCGGCATTGAGTGCAACGTTCCTCTCGGTCTATCGCCAACTTCTGCGTGAGGAAGCCGACCTCCAGACCGCGGCGCACGCCGCCGTGAACCTCCGCAGCCGTCCGAAATCCGCGTCTTTGACGGCAGCCTAAGGCCTGCGGCCGGCGTCTTTTCTACGGCACGCTCCCCGTTGGGTCGCTGCGCACTGCCAAGCGCGAGACCTTCCTTGCTACCTTAGAACGGCGCACCTCTCCCGCGGTCCGGTAGTGCATTTCAATCCAACAGATCGAGCACCTCGGGAATACGGCGAATGATGTGCTGCGGCCGCGGCTCGGTTGTGGGTGGCTCGCGATCGGCGCGGTGCCAGAGAAGCACGGAGTGCAGGCCAGCCTGATTGGCCCCCGCAACGTCCTGCGCCAGTGTATCGCCGACGAATAATGCCTGGTCGGGCCGGCAATTCGCCCGCCGTAGGGCTACGGAGAAGATCTCCGCATCCGGCTTGCACGAGCCGGCCTGCTCGCTCGACAGGATGGAGTCGAAGTACGGCTGCAGTTCGCTGAGCGCCATGAGGTGCACCAACTGATCGTCGTCGATGTTGCTGACCACACCCAGGTGCAAGCCACGCTCGCGCAGCGCTTGCAGGGTCTCCACCACCCCCTCGCGTAACGAAAAATCCCGGACGTGCCGTTCCCATTGCCGTTCGCGATAGCGCTCCAACTGCGCATCATCGACGTGCGCACCCAGCGCGTTGAGCATGGCAACGACGGCGTCACGGAACAGGTCGCGGTGCATATAGAACCGGCGGCTGAGATACTGCCGGAACACCCGGCGCATGGCATCGCGGTGCGCCATATGCACGACACGCGGCTCGGCCTCGACGCCTGCCCAGCGTACCAACTCCACCAAGCTCTCACGCTCCGCAGGCTCCAGCGTCGCGTAGTCGTATAGCGTCCCGCCGAAATCGAACAGTACCGCGCGAATCTCTGGCATCGGATTTTCCTCTCGTGACTCACTGCGAGTTGATGCGTTGATTATAGGATATGTGACACATATCAAAAGTGCGACCATCATCGCAGGCGACGAAGCGGCAGCTCAGCGCATGGAACGGAATGCGGTTTCAGGACGAGCACAAATTTGGCGGATGGTCGCTCGCGGCGCGCCATCTGTAGGCGCGTCGCCGCGGTCTCGAGACCGACGGCTTGCGGATTTTCGCAGGTATTGTACTCGGCCGGATTGCTGTGGTGCATCAGGGTTAACCACGGCGTCCGGTTTGATATCGAAGCCTCACCCGGCGACCAGATCCCTCCGTTGATGCAACGGCCGAGGTGCTCGATGAAGTGCCCGTACTGGGTGCGCGGCAACGCGTGCGTCGAGGCTGCTTCGAGCCTGACGCTGGCATCCAGGATTCGCACAATCGGTCCCGCGCCGATCCGGATCGAGGCGCAACGATCCCCCGTCACATCTTGCTGTAGTCGACCGTCAGCCAGCGCTCCGGGTGCAGGGTCACGAGCACCGTTCCCACGCGCTCCGCGGCAGTCTTCTGCAGGTACCACTCCCCGAGTTGTTCACCGAGGTAGCGCACGGCCATCTGGCGCACGTCGCGCTCGAATTCGGGCGTGCCGAGCGTCACCGGGCCTTCGACACTGACGTACTTGTATGGGGCGAGCTCGGTTTGAACGCAGAGGCTGAGCCGTCCCGCCTGGCGGATGAGCCGCAGTTTGCGTGATGTACCACCGGTGACAAAACGCACCGCTTCGCCCGGCTCATAGGTGTACCAGACCGGGACGGTCAGCGGTCCGCGATCGCCGTGAGCGATGCTGATGACGGCCACGTGCGTTTCCGCCAGGAACGCCTCACGCTCAGATCGTGTCATGGCCAGCGGCATTGCTTCCTCCTCTGTCCGACTCCAACTATCACGCTTTGCGCGCCTTCGCATGAAGGCACAATCCGACGGACAGGAATTTCTGGCGCCGCACATTCCGAAAAAAGGGGATTCCCCGGGTCGCCAGCCAGGTGATACGCTCCACGCAATCAGAAAAGGAGGTGGCCGATGAAAGTGACATCCGTAGCGACGTTCTTTGGCGTACTGGGTACCGCCGCCGTTATGAACGTTTCGATGGCGCGGGCAATCATGCCAAATCCCCAGTGCGTGCAGGACGCACGGGCGGAGATGCTGCAGTGCAAAAGCACGTGCCAGGATAACTTTGTGGTCGCCAAGGATATGTGCCGCAACGTCGATCACAGCTGCGCCGACGCCTGCCGCGCTGGCCGTGATGCTTGCGTCGCTGGACCACTGGGTGCACTCCAGTCTTGCATCGACGGGTGCGACACGACGCTCGACGGTGCCAAGACCGATTGCCGGAATCAATTCGGTCAGAACGGGACGACGCCTGATCCGGCACAGCTGGACCAGTGTATCGACAACGCCCAGATTACCGCCTTCACATGTCGGGACGGCTGTCGGGAGAACCTGGACAAGAAGGCGCTGAAGCAGTGTCGCATTACCTTCCAAGCCTGCATTCGCGCCTGTCCTCCGCCTCCGGCTGAGTAAGCCGGCTGGGATCGTGAGAGTGCTTGCGTCCGTGGCGCGGCGCTCTCACGTTCACACCGGCTCCGCCTCCTCCTCCGCCAGCACGACGACCGAGCTCGTCAAATCACGCACGTCATGCCGCGCAGACGAAATCACGCATCTCCTCGAAGCCCATCTGCCGCATCGCCACGCGGATATTGCGTCGCGGCAATGCCTTGGCGACCGATACCACGACCGGGAGACCGCGAAAATTGATCAGTGCCTCGGGAGAGATCGTCGGGGCTCCATGAATCCGATTCCCGAGCCGACCGGGATGCACGTCAACCAGATATGCCAGGCGTTTCCCGTGCCGCAAAAGCGCCCGGTGCAGAGCCCGGCCAGTGTGCCCGAAGCCCCAGAGGATATAGGTATCCGTGCGCGCCAGAAAGTGCGCCGCCAGAAACGCGGCCTTGCAGGGAGCAAACCGGTCGATGGCATAGCGCGCGTGGCTGCGGGTGAGACGCTGCGCGCTGTCGCGCCAACAGAGCAGCCGGCGCGGCACCACGCCGACGTCATGGCCGGCGGTTAGCACGCGCAGGAGAAGATCGTAATCCTCGGGCCAATCACACGCGCGGTATCCGAATGCCACCAGAATTTCGCGCCGCATCATGAGCGTTGGATGGACGATCGGCGACTCGACGAATGCCTCGGTGCGGACCTGGTGGGCGCTCTCGATACCATTCAGCCAGTGCTCATAGGCGCGCCAGCCCTTCTGCAAGTGCTGCCGCGGCCAGATGCGCACATGGCTGCCGACGCCGGCCAACTCAGGAGCCGCGTCCAGCGCGGCGACCTGCGCCCCGAGCCGCTCGCGGTGCATGATGTCGTCGGCATCCATCCGCGCCACGTACTGGCCGCGGCAGTAGAGAAGGCCGGCATTCAACGTCGCCACCAAGCCAGTATGGCGGCGTCCGACGACGACGAAGCGGCGGTCGCGCAGCGCATACGCGGCCGCGCACGCTAACGTGTCGTCATCCGAGCCATCGTCGACCAGCACACATTCCCATCGCGGCTCGCGCTGCCGCGCGATACTCCGCAGGCATGCCGGCAATGTCGCCGCGGCGTTGAACGCCGGCAAGAGGATCGACACCGGCGGCGCGGCCAGGTCCCTGCCTCCCTCGATCCGCACGTCACTCATGGAAGCCGGGGCGTTGGTGCGGCATGTACGCATATAGGGCCGGGCACCATTGTCGCGCAACCGGTTGCGGCTGCGGCAGGTATGGTGCCGGGCGGGCGTTGGGCGACGCGCTCACCGAGTGCGCCCCCGCGAGAGTGCGCGGCGTTGAAGACGGTGATATGACCTCGTTGCATGCGAAGCTTCCGAAAAGTCCTGCCGCTGAACATCAAAGCGCGCATGGCGTTCGTCAACATCACGCCGCAAGTGCAATCCGCGGTGAGCGAAAGCGGCATCCGTGAAGGTCTGTGCCTGGTCAACTCGATGCACATCACGTCGAGCGTGTTCATCAACGACGACGAGCCCGGGCTGCACGAAGACTATGCGCGTTGGCTCGAACAGCTGGCACCCTACGATCCAAGCCCGGAGCGCTACCATCACAACCGCAGCGGTGAAGACAACGGCGACGCACACCACAAGCGCCAGGTCATGGGGCGCGAGGTCGTCGTCGCCATCACCGAGGGCACGCTCGATTTCGGACCGTGGGAGCAAATCTTCTACGGCGAGTTCGATGGCCGGCGCACTAAACGCGTGCTCATCAAGATCATCGGGGAGTAAGGGCTTGGGGGCTCGCGGGCTTGGAAGAGAATTACTCGGAGGGGCAACATGAACCTGGGACGTGTGGGCATCTGGACGTTTGCGTTGGATTTGCAGCCGGCAACCAAGGCGCAGGAGGCAGCCGCACAGATCGAAGAGCTCGGCTACGGAGCCATCTGGATTCCGGAAGCTCTCGGGCGTGAGCCGCTTACCAGTGCCGGCATCTTGTTGGCCGCAACGCGGCGCATCGTCCTCGCCACTGGCATCGCCAACATCTGGGCGCGCGATCCGATGGCGATGGCGGCCGGACAGAAGACTCTCACCGAGGCCTATCCCGATCGTTTCCTGCTTGGAATCGGCGTCAGTCACGCCCCGCTGGTCGGCATGCGGGGACACACATACGACAAGCCCCTCAGCGCAATGCGGCGATATCTCGATGCCATGGACTCCGCCCCGTACCTGGCGAGCGCCCCGATCACGGCACCGGCACGCGTGATCGCTGCCCTCGCGCCGAAGATGCTTCGGCTGGCTGGCGAGCGCACGCGTGGCTCGCACCCGTACTTTGTGCCGCCGGAGCACACCGCCGTCGCACGCGAGATTCTCGGAGCTGGACCGTGGCTCTGCCCTGAGCAAGCAGTTGTCCTCGAGACCGACGCGGATACCGCGCGGCAAGTCGCGCGCGCCCACATGTCCACTTACCTCGGGTTGCCGAACTACGTGAACAATCTAAAGCGGCTCGGCTTTACTGATGACGATGTCGCGGACGGCGGCAGCAACCGGCTGGTTGACGCTATCGTGGCGTGGGGCGACGTCGCCACCATTGTCCGCCGCGTGCGCGCCCATCACGATGCCGGGGCCGACCACGTCTGCATTCAGGTCCTCGACGAGAATCCGGGAGCTCTGCCCATGCCACAATGGCGCGAACTGGCCCCGGCGCTCCTGTCATGATGCCCGGCAGCCGGATATCCTCCGCGCTTGCGCCGGCTCGGCAGCATCCGGTAGACCAGCACATGGTGCACGACGACTGGAAGATGACGCTGCAGCGCGCCCTGGCGACCAATGATGGCGCGATGATGGCGCGCGTCCCCAAGACGGATCTGCATTGCCACGGCATGCTGTCCGCGCCGCTCGATACCTATGCCGCTGTCCTGGGACGCACCCTCGCTCCCGTCCCGCGGGTGTTCGGCAGCTTCGGCGCATTCAGCGAGTACATCGTGACGCACCTCTTCCCTGCCCTGACGGACCCTGCCGCGGTACGCACGATCATTGCCGCCGCGCTCGATCGCATGCGCGCCGACGGTGTAGTGTACGCCGAGATGAGCTTCGACTTGCTCATCCCAGAGTTCCTCGGCATGCGCGTTGCCGAGTTCGCAACCTTGCTCGCCGAGGAGTGTGCCCGCGTGGCGCCGGCGCTGGTGGTCCGTCCGGAGATCGGCATCAGCCGTGCGTTGCCGCCGGAGGAAGCGGCGGCGCGGCTGAAGCAATGGATCGCCACCGGCGTCTGCCGCAGCATCGACCTGTACGACGACGAGAACGTCGGCGTCGTGCGCGAGTTCGCTCCGCTGTACCGCCTGGCGAAGGACAGCGGCCTGAAGCTCAAGGCGCATGCCGGGGAGCTGTGCGGCGCCGCGATCGTGCGCGAGGCCGTCGAGGTGCTGGAACTCGACGCCATCCAGCACGGCGTGCGCGCCGCCGAGGATCCGGGGCTCGTCGCGTGGCTGGCCGAGCGCGGCACCGTGCTGAACCTCTGTCCCACCAGCAACTACTCGCTCGGCGTGTGCGCCGCCTACGAATCCCATCCGGCGCGGCAGCTGTTCGCGCACGGCGTTACGGTCACCGTGAACAGCGATGACTTCGCCCTGTTCGGGGCTGGCGTCTCCGACGAGCTGTTCGCGCTCGCCAAGATGGGCTTTTCCGCCGACGAGATCGCCCGGGTCGTTGAGAACGGCCTGGCGCAGCAGCGGGACTGACCGGCCATTCACACCGGCGCTACCGGCAACTCCTCCAGCGCCTGCTCAATCTCCTCTTGTGGCAGCTCGATGTCCTGCAGCTCGCCGGCGAGATACCGGTCGTAGCTCGTCAGATCGAAGTGCCCGTGGCCGGAGAGGTTGAAGACGATACACGCACTGCGGCGCGCTCGCTTACACCGTAAGGCCTCATCGATCGCGGCACGTACAGCGTGCGCCGTCTCGGGGGCTGGGCAGATACCCTCGGTGCGCGCAAAGGTCACGGCGGCTTCGAAGGCCTCGTTCTGCTTGTAGCTGACCGCCTCGAGCACCTTGAGATGGCGCAGGAGCGAGACGATCGGGCTCATGCCGTGATAGCGCAGGCCACCGGCGTGGATCCCGGGCGGCATGAACGTGTGCCCCAAGGTATACATCAACGACATCGGCACCATGGCCGCCGTGTCGCCATAGTCGTACGCATAGCGCCCGCGGGTGAGTGACGGGCACGCGGCCGGCTCAGCGGCAATCAGCCGCGGCCCCTTTCCAGCGAGCGCGTCCTTGACGAAGGGGAAGATCAGTCCCGACAGATTGGAGCCACCGCCGGCGCAGCCGATCAGGATGTCCGGCGTTTCGCCGGCCAGCGCCAGTTGCTTTTGCGTCTCCAACCCGACGACCGTTTGATGCAGGCAGACGTGGTTGAGAACGCTGCCGAGCGCGTAGTTGGTATCGCTGCGGCCGGCGGCTTCTTCCACCGCTTCACTGATGGCAATGCCGAGCGATCCCGAGCAGTCGGCATCGTTCTCGAGAATCGCGCGCCCGACCTGGGTGTCGTGCGACGGCGATGCCACGACGTGCGCCCGCCACAGTTGCATCAGCGAGCGGCGGTACGGCTTCTGATGGTAGCTGACCTTGACCATGTAGACCTTGCACTGCAGGCCGAACAGCCCGCAGGCAAACGCCAGGCTCGATCCCCATTGGCCGGCGCCGGTCTCGGTCGTCAAACGCGGAATGCCGGCGTGCTTGTTGTAGTACGCCTGCGGCACGGCGGTGTTCGGCTTGTGCGACCCGGCGGGGCTCACCGACTCGTCCTTGTAGTAGATGCGCGCCGGTGTACCGAGGTGGCGCTCCAGGTTGAACGCCCGCACCAGCGGCGTCGGCCGCCAGAGTCCCAGTTGCTCGCGGACCGCACCCGGGATCTCGATCCAGCGCTGTGTGCTCACCTCCTGCTCGATGAGCGCGGGCGGAAAAATGGCACCCATGTCCGCCGCCGTGACGGGTTGGCCAGTGATCGGATGCCGATGCGGCGGGAGCGGCTGCGGCAGGTCGGCAGCCAGGTTGTACCATGCTTCTGGGATCTCTCGACTCGACAATAGAATGCGACGATCTTCCACAACAGACTCCTCTTCGGCTTGCGGCCGGCGTCCCTCTTCCGGTTTGCTCCCCGTAGATCGCTGCGGATCGTTGGAACGCCGGCTCTACTGAGTCATGACGAGTGCAGGCAAGATGCCAGCGGCGTACACTTCGGGCCATAAGGGCTTTGACTCCGATGCCGTGGGATTCCCGTCGCAAGCGCAAGAACGGCGTCGTGCTTGCGCTGCGCCAGGCCTCTGGGTAGCCTGCAACCGCATCATCACGGAGCAGATACGTCATGGCAGAGCGGAAGGTTATCAAGTCCGACGACGAGTGGCGCCGGCAACTGACGCCGGAACAGTATGCCGTGTGTCGTCAGCAGGGCACCGAACGCGCCTTCACCGGGGCGTGCTGGAACAATCACGAGCCTGGAATCTATCGTTGCGTCTGCTGCGGCACGCCGCTGTTCGCCGCCGACACCAAGTTCGAGTCGGGCACCGGCTGGCCGAGCTTCTGTGCCCCGATCTCCGAGGACAACATCACCACCAAGGCAGACAACAGCTTGTTCATGAGCCGGACCGAGGTGCTGTGCGCCGTCTGCGACGCACATCTTGGCCACGTGTTCCCCGACGGTCCACCACCGACCGGCCTGCGCTACTGCCTCAACTCGGTCGCCCTCGACTTCGAACCCACGAAATAGGGGCTGCGCCCGGCGTCTTTTCTAGGGGCCGCTCCCCCCTTCGGGGAGCCTCAGGACAGGATTGGTCGCTGGGGGCTGCCGTCGCGACTCGGTCCGCAGGTGCGGTTATTCTCGTCTTGGAGGATTACTACGCGCGTGGCTTTACTCCCCACCCTTCTGCACCAGATCGGTGCGGACGTACACCCCGACCGCTTCATGGTTGGGAACGATGAAGCGAGTAAAGCCGGCCGCGGGTAGATCGTTCCGCATGCGGTTCCATTCGCGATCGTTGACCATGACACTTTCCTGACCAGGGCCGAGGCTGATGATCATGCCGACGTTGTTTTCCTTGATGAACGCCGCCAACGGCTGCGCCCCCTTCTGCCAGATCTTGACCTCGCGAAAGCCCGGTCCCAGCATTTCGCCGACGCCGTCCGCAAAGGTCAGCACCTGCACGGGCTCGCGCAGGTGCAATGAGCGGACGAGCTCGATGGTGTCGGTGATCGGGCGCGTCGCCGTAATGCTTGCCTTGAAGGGCGACCCTTCGACGACATACGCCGACGGCAAAACATAGGGCTTCGGCATAGCTGCCAGACACAGCAGAGCCGCGAGGAGTTGGGTACGCAACGACCACGCGGGAGGTGCAGGGATGATGAGCGTTGCCGCCAGCGTTCCCGCCAGCATCAGGAGAACCGCCGGCATGAGGAGGTAGTACGGCAGCGGGAAAATCGCCACCGCCGCGACGACGGAGCACATTGCCAAGGCGGCGTAGACCAACAGCGCGTGGCCGTAGCGCTCGAGCAGCTGGCGCCGTGTGCTGGGGCGCTTGGCAGCCACAACCAGGCTGCCGATGACAGCCGTTGACAGGGAGAGATTCTCGGCTGTTACCAGCGCCGGACTGGTCGCCGGAGCCAGCAACGGATAGTGGGCGAAGGCGGTTGCGACCATGAAGCGGACCGTGCCCAACAGGTTGTCGCCAAGATGGCGGAAGATCGCGGCAGGGCTCCTCAGAACGGCTTGCAGGACCGTTGGCGCCCCTCCAAAGACGCGTCCCCAGATGTCGAGAAAGTCCGGCGGCTCGTTGTGCCAGCGGCTCCAATTCCAGGCGAAATGCTCACGCAGCGCGATGAACAGCCGCCCCCCGTCGTGCGCGGCGCCACCCAGCGGCGTACCGCTCCAAAGCGCCGAGACCAGAATGAACACCAGGCCGGTTGTTGGCCAAAGAAGCGCTTGCGGACCCGACTTGCGCACCTCGCCGCAGGCAAGCCATGTTGCCGCCACGAAGATTCCGAGCGCCGCAGGATAGAACTCGGGGCGCACATACGAAGCGAGCAGAATCCCCACCGCCGCGACCGTCATACGCGCCGCACCGGCGGGCGCGGCCTCAGAGAAGGTGAGGCCAGCCAGCACCACCAGCAAAGCGAAGCCGCTGACCTTGCTGGAGAGCGGAACGTTGAAATCGCTCACGACAAAGAAGAGCGCCGCGACCACCGCGACCTCGGTGCGCCGCGACACGGCGAGCAGATACAGGTAGAGCATCACTGAAACGCCGAACGACAGGGCGTACAGATTGGCGACGTAGACCGCGAGCGGGTCCCCAAGCGCTGCGACGAAAGGTTTGAGCCATACCGCATACAGTGGGCCCCAGGCCGGGACCTCGCTGAGAAGGCTCGACAACGGACGCCGCGCCATCTGGATATAGAACGGATCCATCGAAATCATGGGGTCGAGGACCGTTCGAAGCCCCGCCAGATAAACCAGATTGGCGGCGACAACGGTCACCAATCCTATCGCGGCGGCGCGGCGGTCAACGGGCGAGCGAGCGTGGCGCATCTTCAATTCGGCAGGGCTGCGAGCGGCAACTCTTCGGTGGTCGGGTCCGTTGGCGCGCTATGCAGCTCCAAGTCCGACAAACTGTCAGTAGCCTGTCGGACTTGGCAGTGCCTAGCGACCAGCGGGAGCGGTCCATAGAAGAGACCCCGACCGCAGGTCCTAGCAGGGGGAAGACAATCGGGCCAGACACCCACTCCGGTCCGCCCGCTTCGTACCAAGCCGCTGCCCGGTCCCCAGGCATCGCCGTGAAAACCAGCGCTCCGGGAACCGCTTTCGCGACCGTTGCCGCGCCTGCAAGTCGCCGCGCGTCTGGCACCGCAGTTGCCTTTTGCGGTAGTCAGGATCACACCATGGCGAACGACCTGGGCGGCAAGACTGTACTGGTGGTGGACGATGACGACAGCACGCGCTTCGTACTCTCACGTGCCCTCGAAGGTCTCGGCATTGCGGTGATCCGCGCCGACGATGGAGCCGACGTTGCCGAGTTGGTCGCGGCCAACCACTTTGATCTGTTGGTGGTGGATCTCTACATGCCGGGAATGAATGGGTTCGAAGTGCTGCGCCGCCTACGCCAACCCGATCCCGGCTTTCTCCCGGCGCCGCGCACGTCACCGCAGGTCCCCGTGCTCGTGATCTCCGGCGAGAGCCATCCCGCCTCGATCGCCAACGCCAAGGCCCGTGGCGCCGACGCTTATCTGGTCAAGCCGCTCGATATCGATACGTTCGAGAATACCGTGCGCGAGTTGCTCGTCGATCACCAGTAGATCGGCTGCTGGCGGTCCTGCGGCCTGGAAGCTCGCGCTCCCAGGAGACGCCTAGCTGAGAGCCGCGTTCCCAGGAAGCGCCAAGTTGGGAGCGCAGGCCACCAGCCTGCGGCGGCGCAGCGTGCTGCGCGGCTCACCGGTCCCTCTTGCGCAGCATTGACAGCCCGCCGGCTCTTGAAGCAGTAGACACTCGATGCCGCTCACCATCGTTGCACTGAACGTCGCGGCGCACGACCGCGCCTTCGACCCGATTCGCGCCCGCGGCGATGTTGAGGTCGTGCATGCCGACTATCGCAGCTCGTGGGATGAGGTCTCGGCGCGCCGCGCCGGCACCCTATCGCCAGCTCCGGAGGTCATCTCCGACGCGCTGCGCGCCGCATTGAGAACGGCCGACATCGTCTTCGGATTCGTCGTCCCGCGGGATCTCCTACGCTTGGCGCCGCGCCTCCATTGGGTGGCCACACCGGCCACCGGCATCGACCATATGCGCGGCACCGGCGTGCTCGAATCCGATATCATCCTGACGACCGTCGGCGGTCATTTTGCTCCGGTCATCGCCGAGCACGTCTTCGCCGGAATCTTGCACTTTGCGAAGCGGCTCGCCATCTTCGAGCAGCAGCAGCGCGCCCACGTGTGGAAGATGTCCCGGGTCACCACGCTCGCGGGCCGCACCCTTGGCATCGTCGGCGTGGGAGCCATCGGCGCGGCGGTTGCGAAGCTTGGACACGCCTTTGGGATGCGCGTGCTTGGGCTCGGCCGGTCCGATCCGCGCGGCCGGCAGATTCCAGACATCGATCGCCTGCTCGCCCGGACGCAGCTGCCCGAGTTGCTTGCCGCCAGTGACTATGCCGTCGTTGCCGTCGCCGAGACCGTTGAGACGCGCGGGATGATCGGTCGCGCCGAGCTGGCGGCGCTGCCTCCGCACGCGTTGCTGGTCAACGTCGCCCGCGGCACCGTCGTCGACGAAACGGCGCTCATCGCCGCATTTCGCGAGCACCGGATCGCCGGAGCCATGCTCGACGTCGCGGCTCACGAGCCGCTCGCCGCCGACAGCCCGCTGTGGGATATGCCGACTGTCCTCCTCACGCCCCATGTGGCGACCAGCATCGTCGAGTACCTGCCGCAGGCCATCAAACTGTTTGCCGACAACGTGGACCGCTTCCAGCATGGCGAGCCCTTGCAGCACCGGTTCGATCGTCAGCGCGGCTATTGATCGGCTGAACGAGCCCACCGCCTGCGAGGCAACCAAGGAAGAAAGGGAAATGGAAAACCGGGAATGGCGAGCCGGACATTCTCAACCGGCAGCTGAACGTCCGCCCCATTGGTCCGTTCTGCATTCTCGCTTCCCGGTCTTCTATTTTCTTCTCTGCGAAGCCTGCCAAACGGCCCATTCCGAAACACCGCCTGCAGGCACCGAGCCGTTGCGGGTCGCGGTGGGGCACAGTACACTGCAATACAGCCAAAGGAATTCTGCATGAGAAGCGGGAGAACGGGATGACGCGTGGCAAGCCACTGCGCGTGGTGCTCATCAAGCCGAGCAAGTATGCCGCCGACGGTTCCGTCGAGCGGTTTCGCCGTGGCTTCATGCCGAACAGTACATTGCCGCATCTCGCGAGTATGACACCGGGGCGGATCGGTGAACACGACGTCAAGGTGTATCGTGTCGACGAGTACGTCGAAACCACCTTACGCTATCTGCGCCTGCTTGAACGTGATCCCGACTATGTGACTCTGGTGGCCTTGGTTGGCGTGCAGACGCATCAATTTCATCGCGCCCTCGACCTGGCCGCGTATGCCAGGGCGCACGGCGTCGAACACGCGATTCTCGGTGGGCCGCACCCAATGACCTGCGACACGACGGAGCTGCAGGGCCACGGAGTGAGCTTCGCGCTTTCCGAGGCCGAGATCATTTGGAAACAGATTCTCCTCGACGCCGCCGACGGCGAGTTGCAGCCGGTCTACGGCGGCACGCTGCGCTGGGAGATGCGTCTTGACCCGCCGCCCCTCGAACCGCCGTCGCGGCGCGTGCTCGCGCGCTACGCGGTCCCCATGCTGGGCGTCTATCCGGCGCGCGGCTGTCCCTATCGCTGCAACTTCTGCTCGCTGATCAAGATCGCCGGGCGCCAGATCCGCAGCCAACCGGTGGAAACCACCATGGCAACGCTGCGCGCCGCGAAAGCCGCGGGTGTCCTGCTGATCATGTTCACCACGGACAACTTCAACAAGTATCCAGAGGCTCCGGAGCTACTGCAGGCGATGATCGATGAACGACTCGACCTCGCCTTCTTCGTGCAATGCGACACCCAGGTGGTCAAGCAGGAAGGCTTCATCGAGCTGTTGGGACGGGCCGGTTGCTACCAGATGTTCATTGGCGTGGAATCGTTCGATCGCCAGACGCTGCTCGAGGCCCACAAGAATCAGAACCATCCGGAGCGCTACGTCGAGTTGGTGCGCCTGTGCCGAAAGTACGGTATCGGGTCGCACTTCTCGAACATGATCGGCTTCCCCAATGATACCGAAGCCACGGTGCGCGAGCATCTGCGTATCCTGCGCTCGCTGCGTCCCGACGTATCGTCGTTCTACATTCTCACCCCCTGTCCGGGGACCGAGCAATACGACGACTACTCCGCGGCCGGATTGATGACCGAGCCGAACCTCGACCGCTACGATGCCACCTGTGTCACCTGGCGTCATCCGCATCTGAGCCCCGAGCGGCTCACGGACCTGCTCTACGAATGCTACACCAAGTTCTACGCGCTCCCCGATGTGCTGATGAAGAGTGCGCGTTGGTATTGGCAGAAGCGGCACTCGGGAAACTACATGCTGAAATTGGCGACCGCGGCCTACTCGTTCATCGCCCGCACCGCCGCCGCGCAGCGCCAGCACCCCATGGCGGGTGGCATCGAGCGCATGGCGGTGGACCGGGTCGGTGACTATCTCGAGCTGCGGCGCCGCTACTACGGATTTGAATTGGCGCCGTTGCCGTTGAGCTTGCCCGTGCCGGCGCAGGAGCGCGAGCTGGCGGGCGCAGCCTTGCCGCCAGCGGCGCGAGCGGTGCACGCCGGTGAGCTTGTCGCCTAACTCTCCCGTTCAACCTCCCCGTTCGCGGAAGCATCCAATTGATCCACCGTCAGAGCCGAGGAGACACAGCGCGCGATCGCGGAACTGACCAGGCCGATTGGAACAGGGCAGCGGTATACCGGCCGATTGCAGGACCTGATGCCTGTCTGTCGAACGGGAACGATCTGAGACATCCAGTTTCCGGGAGGGATACTCAATGGCCGACCTTGCCGCTTTGCAGCACAATGGGTGGCCCCGGCCCCGGTTCCACCTTCGCCACTGGATGCCGCGTGTCCGCCGGCGCGAAAATCATTTGACAGGAGCCCCGCGGTGCGAGGTATATTGCACAACCGATATCCATAAGGAGGGTTGGAGCAATGCGACGAATCTGGTGCGCGGTTCTCCTGTGCGTAGGTGTGGTGCTCGCGGCGGTGCCGGTGCGCGCCGTCGATCTGACCGCTGACAGCGTTGATCTGTACGCGTGGGTCGACGCGAGCGGCAATCTGGTGATCATCGCCGATTTCATCGGCCCCGAGATGCCCGACGGCGGGCCCAACTGGGTCGGCTTCGACGACAACGTGCTCTACCAGATCCACATCGTGCGCGGGCCGACCAGCCTCGACGACGCGATCACCTATCAGTTCAAGTTCACCACGCCGCCCACGACATTTGTCGCGGAGACGACTGGCCTGACACCGGCCCAGCTGGTCGAGTTGCCGAGCACCAAGGGGCTTGAGTTCTTCGAGCAGCTTTCGGGCGGTGGGGTATTCAACCAGACCTATTCGGTCACTAAGATCGCGAAACTGCTGCCGACCAGCAAGACGCGCAAAGCCGTCGTTCTGTCGCCAGCCAACGGGTTCAAAGTGCCGCCACCGAACGTCGGGCCAACGACCAATGAGGTCGTCAACGGATTCACCATTGCGAGCGGTGACAGCTACGAGCAGCATTTCGTCGATGCGGTCGCAACGAGCACCATCGGCACGTTGGCGAGTGGCGAGGGTCGCGTGTTCGCCGGGCCGCGCGACAATCCCTCTTATGCAGACTTTGGCGCCATTTTCGAGTTGCTGCAGGTGCGGCCTTTCCTCGGTCTTGATGGTGGCAAGGACCTCGGCGGTTTCGGTCAGCAGGTGTGCACCTCTTGCACGCCGCGCGACTCGTTCCGCTACACCAACGTGCATACGATCGCGCTGGAGATTCCCGGCCTTATCGCCAATGGCGGCACCGCGGTCACCGCTGGACCCAGCGCCAATCAGACCCTCGGCATCTGGGTGTCGGCGAGCCGGCACTCGTCCACCATCCTCCGCGCGGACGGCACCACTGGGGCCCGCGGGGCCTATCAGCAGATCTCGCGCGGCGGCTTCCCGCTCGTCAAGCAAATGATCATCGGCCGGCAGGGTCAGGGTCTCTGGACCCGAAAGACGCCGAAGGACGAAACGACGCTCTTTGCCCAGTACTACGACAACCCGATCGCGGCGCGCGATGCGGCGGCTCTAGGGGACTACGCCAGCAGCGCGCCGCTGAACGTCTGCAACATCCAGAGCGGCGGCCCGCCGCTGACGAATCGCCTCGCCGATATTGAACCGGTCATGAACCTCAGCGTCTTCAACCCCGCGTATAGCGCCATCACCAGCTTCGGCGATGTGCTGCGCGTCGACCTCGGCACACCGATGGCCAATTTTCCGAACGGGCGGCGCCTCGTCGCCGGCAGCAACGTCGAGAGCGTCGACGTGGTCGACACGACGATCAAGATGCTGTTGTGCACGCTCACCAACGCGTCTGTCAACTCGAGCCCGCTTCTCGGTGGCAACGCTCTAACGCCGAACACGCCATACGGCGGCATCCCCGACGGAGTCAACAGCAACGAGACCAACTACAGGACCACGTTCCCGTATCTTGCCGCCCCCTGGGCGGGGTTCGGTGCCAGCCCACACGCGCCGCCCGCCGACTGAGGTGCCGGGTTCGACGCACGCTCAGCGCGCTAGTCGACGGGAAGGATGTGATCGTCAAAGGCCACAAGCGTACGGATGCCGATGATGTAAGTGGCCCCTTCGGTGGTGCGCGCGGCATGCGGGGTGCGCGCAGGGAGCATTAGCTTATCTCCGGACTTGAGGTGATAGGTCTTGCCGGTGTTGAGATCACTGAACTCCATCGACCCTGCTACTATGTAGAGGGTCTCGTCGTCGCGATGACGATGCGGCTCATAGGTACAGCCCGGCTTGTCCACCCACGAGATGGGCCAGTAGCCGTCGTTCAGTATCCGTTCGGCCAGCCACGTATCGAGCTGAGCCCCGGGATTTGCGAGCCTCTGTCGCCTGGAGGTGGTGGCGATGGAGACCAGACGACAGGAGTGGGCAGCGCGGGTCGACCGGTGGCGGCAGAG
>Ga0265316_10000273_pt1 | contig 58040 bp, 46 predicted proteins | sample 4522metaG_FD_202092 | JGI IMG/M metagenome (GOLD analysis project Ga0265316, IMG submission 202092) | Rhizosphere microbial communities from Carex aquatilis grown in University of Washington, Seatle, WA, United States - 4-5-22 metaG | ecosystem: Host-associated > Plants > Roots > Rhizosphere >... | reverse complement strand
TAAGCTCATAGAACAGGTGTGGGATATTACCTTTGTCGATGCACAGCACATCAAAGACAGGATCGTAGAGATTCTCTACTAAGGACTCCAGTAACCAGGAGGTAGCCGGCGTTACCACATCAGGCATTACCTCCTTCGCAGCAAAACTGGTCCAGATTTGCCGGTCTTCCCATGACGTTGCTCTTGGTATAGTGGTAATGGGTCTGGACTGAAGCAGAAAAATATTGTCCTGGTAAATCGCCCATTCGATGTCTTGGGGACAGCCGAATTTGCTCTCGGCTTTAATAGCGAGCTTCGCAAGCTTTTGAGCCGTATGGTTGTCGATGCAAGGGGCAGATATCGTTTGTGAGAGGACGTTAAGCCCCTTCTTGTCCAAAACAACACGGTCAGGAGAGACCTTGCCTGAGACCAATGCGTCGCCGAGACCGAGACAGGCCTCGATAACAACGCGATTATTGTCGCCGGTAACAGGGTCAGAGGTGAAAATTACACCCGCAACATCGGCGGGAATAAGGGACTGGACGATTACAGCCATTTCGACCTTCGAATGGTCGAAGCCATTTTTTTTCCTGTAGCTGTATGCACGCTCGGTCCATAACGAGGCCCAGCACTTCTTTATGGCAATCAGGCAATCTTCGGGATTGGAAATCCCAAGGTATGTGTCGTAGAGACCTGCGAAGGAATGACCGGGCAGGTCCTCTGCGGTGGCCGATGAGCGAACTGCCAAACGGCTGGCTGCGAGAATATGGTAATGCGATTCAATTTCAGCAACGAGCGAGTCATTCATTTTAGAATCAACTATGGCCCGGCGTATCATGTCAAGGTTCCCGGCAATGTCGAATCTCCCGGAAAGTACACGGATATCATCTATCACGGCTTTCAGTGAGGTAGAATTTATATGTGTTTCATAAGCATTGGCGGCAACGCAAAAAGCATCAGGGACAGGCGAACCCATGCGTTTCAGGCGCCAAAGACCGACCGCCTTCGCCCCAACAATCGGCTGGTCGGAGTCCGTAATGCCGTCCAAAGGTATAATTAATCCATTGTGCTTCATCTTTCCTGGCAGCCATTGTAGTAATAAAAACATGCGATAGCAAAATGTTAATCAACACGAAAATGCGGATGTCTAAGAATCCAGAGAAATATTTTGCGTTTTTTTTCGTAGCGAATGGTAGAAGTTTGGAATAAAATACTATGTTGAGCGTGTAATCAGAAAACCGGCCTTGAAAGCGATATTTTTCGGAGGTTAAAATGAGCAAGGTATTGTATATCAAAGCGTCGCCGATGAAGGAACGTTCAAACTCAATCGCGGCGGCAGATGCGTTCGTCGATGCGTACAAAAAGTCCCATCCTAAAGACCAGGTAAAAACAATCGACCTCTTCACAGTGAAACTGCCTGAATTTGATTTTGTCGCTGCCTCGGGCAAATACAAAATTATGCGAGGTAAACCCCACAGCCCCGAAGAAAAGCAGGCGTGGGATAAGGTAGTCGCGATAATCGCGGAATTTAAGGACGCCGACAAATACGTCCTCGCTATCCCGATGTGGAATTTCTCGATACCCTACCGGCTCAAGCAGTATATCGACTTGATTGTCCAGCCCGGCCAGACCTTTGCCGTCGATTCAGCGGGCAATTACAAAGGATTGATTACAGGTAAACCCGTCTTCGTTGCTTATGCCAGCGGCGGCGATTACTCAACGGGAACTCCCGCAGAGGCCTATGATCTTCAGAAAAAATATATACAGCTAATACTGGGCTATATCGGACTGACCGACATTCGCTCCGTGGTCGTTGCGCCGACAATTGCCGGCGGCCCTGAAACAGCCGAGCAAAAGCGAAACTCCGCGATTGAAAAAGCAAAACAAATGGCCGGCGGGTTCTGAACGTAAGGACGAAACATTATTTATTTCGGCAGCACGCGTCCACCCGCGTGAACAGGTTATTTGTTATCGCCCGGTTGTCATTAATCTGGACTTGCAGATTATTAATCTGCTTGACCATATCCTTATTCAAATCGCCGATTGTCTTGTCTATATTCTTGTAATCATTTTTAAGCCCATCAGCGGTCTTATCGAGTGATTTGACGCTCTCGTTGAGTTTGGCGTTGCTTTCCGCGATACTGCGTTCAAGCTTCTTTAGCCGGTTTTCCGCCTCCGCGTCATACTCCAGCTTTTTCAGCTTTGCCCGCGACGCAACTTCTCTCGTCCATACCTCCCTGTCGTCCTGCACTTTCTTTATCGCCTTATCAATATCGGCTATTTTTTCAGCTTCCGCCCCGCCTGCCTGCAGGGACTGCCGGGCTTTTTCATAGCAGCGAATGGCCCCAATAAACTCGTCGGGGTCATCGACGAAATCCCATGTTTTTGCCGAAAAGTATTCCGCAAGCCGGACATAGTACTGCCACTCAAGTATCTGCCTCGTCCTCACTGTGCGCGTATCGACTTCTCTTTTGCTGTAGGTTTTCGTATCGACCGTGCTTCCGAACGGCTGTTCCACAACAAACTGCGTTACGTCGTCTCTCAATAGTTTGCCTGATACGGCATTCCCGTCGCGCATATAAAAATCAATCATCGTTACCGAATCCGCCTTTGCCTTTGGTTTCACGAGGGTAACTGGCGTCTCAGAAATCGCTGCTCCCTTATTCGGCTCATCGACCGAGGCAGCAAAACCGTTTACCAGCAGTACAAAAGCTATTACTGTAACCGTTAAAAAAATCGCGCGCGCCATTTTTATGCCTCCAAATATATAGTTTCTTTGTGACCGGCAGGATTATAACAGGTTTGAAAAAACAAGAAAAGATTGGCTTTGCAAATTAAGTGGTAACCAAAAGGTATGCCCGTATCAGTTCCGCAACGCTCCACGCCTGGGCAAAGCACCCTTTCGGTCTTTGAGGCTCGTTGCCGTCGAATAGCTCGCAGATACTGCCTATGCAACCATCACCGGTCAGATTGGCCAGCAATGGCCTGATGAACTTCGCCGCGGCTTTTTTGGTGTCGATGCCGGAGCCATTCACCTTCAGATACGCCTCTACAAACGGCCCTATAAGATAAGGCCATACGGTCCCCTGGTGATACGCACTGTCTCGCTGCGACTGTGACCCAGTGTATTGTCCCTGATACCTTTTGTCATCCGGCGACAAAGTTCGCAGACCGAACGGCGTCAAAAGTTTTTCCTCAACGATACGCACCACCCCTTTTTGCTGCAACGGGGGCAGCGGCGAAAACGGCAGCGATACCGCGAATATCTGGTTGGGTCTAAGCGATGCGTCAGCCGTCCCGTCAGGAAGGATACAGTCGTTCAGCCAGCCCCACGACTGGTTCCAGAACATTTTGCAGAAATTCTCCCTGACGATTTCTGCCCTTGACCGCATCGTATCAAGCAATTTATTGTCATTGGTTTCAGCCAAATATCGCGAAAGCAGCATAATCGCGTTATACCACAACGCGTTGACTTCCACGGGTTTACCATATCTAGGCGTAAACACAATTCCATTGAATTTCGCGTCCATCCACGTAAGCTGCGTGCTCGCGTCGCCTGCCGTTATCAGCCCGTCGGCGTCGGCATGAATTCCAAATTGTGTCCCGTGCTGATAAGAATTAATAATGGAAATGACGACAGGCAAAAGCTCCTCACGGAAAGTCCGGCGGTCGCCCGAAGCATTGAAATACGCGAAGGCCGCGTTTATAAACCACAGCGACGCATCCACGCTGTTAAAGTGGGCCGTGCTGGAATAGTCGTCGAATCTGCTTGGTATCATCCCGCTTGAAACTGCCCTGGCAAACGTAACAAGAACGGATTTTGCCTCATCGAATCTGTGCGTCGCCAGCAGCAAACCAGGCAATGATATGAAAGCATCCCTGCCCCAGTCCGCAAACCACGGGAAACCCGCCAATATCGTTGACATTGCCGTATCGCCAATGTTGCGTTTTGCAACAAACTGGTCTGCCGCAAGATAAAGCGTCTCAAGCGTTTTATCGTTCTTCGCAGGCAGGATTACATCATTGGAATGTCCGGAAAGCTGTCGTATGACCTGTTCAATATCAGGCAAAACAAATTTATCCGCCGCCGGGGACATCGCCGGCCCGCTGAGGTTCGTCCATAAAACCAGCTTTGTCGGGGAATCAATATGATATTTAAAAAACCCAGGCGTAAACAAATCCTCGGTGCAATCCTGGCCCCTTTCCCTGTCTGCCCGGTACAAGAATTTATACCACCACTGCGGGTCTTCTCCATAAACCGCTTCCCGGCAGTTTATCAGCAACCGGCACGAACCGGGCACGTCGTTACTAATCAGCAGTCCCTCCGCCACCGACTGGGTTTTAATGTGCGCATCCGCTTTCTGCAGCGAATGAAAATCACGCAGCCCCACAATCGGTCTAACCGTAAAATCAATCGGCTTCGGGACTTCATCGAACGAATAAACAACCCCCACCGTGTCCTCGTTCCGTAGCAAGTACACCGATTTTGTCAGCTTCAGGTCACCGAGTCGGTAATGAAAATGAGCGCCTATATCCCTGCTGAATCGTTTTAGCCGGATATATCCGTCCGGCGAAATTTTGTCCGGGAATTCTATCGTGCCTAAATGAAATTCCGCGGGCCCCCAATAGATTGTCTCAAAATAATTGGATAGCGCCATTATTCTGTTCGCCGGCGGCGTAAGTGTGCCCGTCAGCAAACCGTGATACCGCCTCGTATTGCACCCGATAATCGTCGAAGAAGAAAACCCCCCGCGACTGTTGGATAGAAACCATTCCTTTTCCAGCAGATTCTCAAGCGGTATCTCCGTAGTATCCACTGAGATACTGCTGTATCTTTTTGTTTGCTGCATCATAAGCACAATATTTCCCTGTATGATAATATCGTCGTTTGTGCCGATTATAATTTAATCTCATTTCTGCCCTGATGAGTGCGCAATCAGTAACAATATTCCTACGAATATTCTAACAAGTGGGGCATAAAAATACGGTCTGTGATTATTCCAGCGGTTGTCTGGCGGTGATGGCATCTGAGAGCATACGGGAGTTGGCGTATTCGAGGGTTGTTCCGGTGGCGAGGCCGCGGGCGAGGCGGGTGATTTTGACGCCTGTGCCCTTGAGGAGCGAACTTATATAAAGTGCGGTGCCGTCGCCGACCATATTGGGGTTGGTGGCCATAATAAGTTCTTCTATCCCCCCTGCTTTGACGCGCTCGACGAGTTTGTCAATGGTTAGGTCCGCCGGCTCAATGCCGTCTAAGGGTGCGATATGTCCGCCCAGAACATGGTAAACCCATTTGCAATGGCCTGTTTTTTCAAGGACGATAACGTCCTTGGGCTGTTCGACGACGCAGATTCGGCTTTTATCGCGGCGGGTGTCGGCGCAGATGGGGCAGGTATCGGTTTCGGCGAAGTTGAAGCAGGTTTTGCACTGCTTGATTTTGGTTTTGACGTCGCTTATGGCCTGGGCGAGGGCAAGGGCGTCGGCGGGTTTGGATTTTAGGATATAAAAGGCCAGCCGTTCGGCGGTTTTCGAGCCAATGCCCGGAAGATGAGCCAGTTCCTCAATCAGTTTATTAACGGTTTCGGTATAGCCGGTCGTCATATTATTAAAGCAAATATCAAAAAGTAAAAACATCACTGTTATCATAGCCGGTGTTTTGTAAAAAAGCAAACTGCCTGCACCTGCACGCCGCAACAATGATGAGGGTTCAAAAGAATGTTGCCGCTAATTTGTAAGTTACGGCTGCAATCAGCGCGGAGGCGGGAATGGTTAATATCCATGCCCAGAGTATCCGGCCGACCACGCCCCAGTGAACGGCGCTTAGCCGCCGCAGCGATCCCACTCCCATAATCGCTCCAGTGATAGTATGCGTGGTGCTGACCGGAATGCCGAAGGCGGTTGAAATCAGCAATGCTGAGGCGGCGCTGGATTCGGCGCAAAAGCCATCTACCGGTTTTAGCTTGGCCACCTTCTGCCCCATCGTCTTGACAATCCGCCAGCCGCCGAACATCGTCCCCAGAGCAATAGCGGCATAGCAGAGGAGCACTACGGTTAAAGGAATATAAAATGTCTTGCCCAGCAGGCCGGCGCTGAAAAGCAAACTGGCGATAATGCCCATGGTTTTTTGTGCATCGTTGCCGCCGTGCCCTATGCTGTATAGTGCCGCCGAGAAAAGCTGGCCTTTTCGGAAAATATGGTCAACCGTTCTGGGTAAGGATTTTCGGCAGGCCCAGTAAACGATGTTACCGAAAAACCATCCTAATAAAAGCCCCGCTATCGGCGAGATGAATATGAATGCAACCGTTTTTATAATTCCCGACCAGACCAGAGCTTGTTGTCCGGTCTTGACCAGTGCTGCGCCTATCAGCCCGCCGATGAGAGCATGGGAGGAGCTGGTCGGCAGTCCTAAATACCACGTAATCACGTTCCAACCGCAGGCGCCAACGAGCGTCCCCAAAATAATCCTCTGGTCCACAATCGCGATGGCGATGATACCCTTGCCTATGGTATTGGCAACATGGAGGCCAAGAAACAGAAAAGCGATAAAGTTAAAAAATGCCGCCCAAATCACAGCGTATTTCGGCTTCAGAACGCGAGTGGAGACAATCGTGGCAATTGAATTGGCGGAATCGTGAAAGCCATTTAGAAAATCAAAGACAAGCGCCAGAAGGATTAGAAGTAAAATGCTCAGCGTCATAGTCAGGCCTGTTTGACCATAATGGAATCAACGACATGGGCTACATCTTCGCAAACATCCAGCACGGTTTCAGCGTCTTGATAAATATCTTTCCATTTTATCACCGCAATCGGGTCCTTCACGGTCGCAAAAAGCTCCATCAGCATCTTGTCTCGCATTGTGTCGCCGACATTTTCCAGACGATTGACCTCCACGCAGGCATCGAAAACTACCTTGACGTTTTTGATGTCCCGCAACCCCCCGATGGCCCGCGCCACGGCCTGCACTGACTGCTCAATCACTACGGCAAATTCCACTAAGTTCTTGTTCACGCCGGTGATATTATAAATTCTCATCCGGTTCACGATGGTATCTATCATATCAACGATGTCATCAATTTGCATCGTAAGAGCATGGATGTCCTCCCTGTCAATCGGCGTGATGAACGTCTTGTTTAACTGTTCGATAATCGTGTGCGCCACGTCGTCTGCCTGGTGCTCAATCGCCGACATCTTGCTCAGTGTGTCCTCGTTCACACCGTCGTGGGACACCACTTCTTTGAAAAAACGAGCCGCATCTACGGCGAAACTTACCTGCTTCTCAAACAACTTAAAAAAGTTGAAATCTTTTGGGAAAAACTTAGAAAACATTCACATCTCCTTTTGCGAAAAAATTACACTCCATTATATAGCTTGAGTCAACCCGACTGCTTAAAGGCTGCCGATACGAAATACGCATTAATCTATTTCTATGGCAATATCACAATCTTTTCAGAATTTTAACCAGTCGAACATTGTTATGCAACATTTTTAAAGGATTTTAACCCTGCCATTTTTATGTCCATTTCCGCTGACGTCAGACATCTCGACTTATTGACAATCGCCGGTTATTCCGGTAAGAAATGTAGTGTGACCGACTAGATTTTTACGAACCCGAAAGAGAAACTTACGGAAAATTATATTAGCGGCCATTTTGGCTGATTTGTCGGGGAGACAAAAAATGCGCGAAGGTTTTGAAAAACATATCAAAGGGCTTAATGCTGAAGTTGTCGCGATGGGTGAAATGGTGGCAACAGCTACCAGCCGAAGCGTTGAGGCGCTCGGTAATCGCGATATCGAAAAGGCCAAACAAATCATCAATGATGACCTGCTCGTCAACAAGAAACGATGGCAGATTGAGGAGAAGTGTATCAACCTGATTGCACTTCAACAGCCGGTGGCGACAGACCTGCGGGATATCATAGCGGTGCTGAATATCGTTACCGAGCTTGAGCGGATGGGCGATTACGCGGAAGGCATCGCTAAAATCGTCATCATGCTCGGCAACGAGCCGCTTGTAAGGCCGCTGATTTTTCTGCCGAAGATGGCGGAAAAGGCAAATAGTATGCTCAAAAGGAGTATGCAGGCCCTTGTCAACAGGGACGCCAAAATGGCAAGTGCGATTTGCAATGAGGATGATGAGGTTGACAAGCTTTATGACGAGGCATATCACGACCTTTTGATGCGGATGATTAAGGATCCGAGTTTGGTGTCGAAGGTAACGCCTCTTATCTGGGCAACGCATAATCTTGAGCGAATCGCCGACCGCGTTACGAATATCTGCGAGAGGATTATTTTCCTCGCGACGGGCTCTATGCCGCAGGTAAACGTGTCGAAGTACTGAGAATCAGGCACAAAATTATTGGGTGTCTTCGATGTTTGTAATGGTAGCGTCGAGGCCCATAATGACGGTTTTTACGGCAGGGTCGTTGATTATCTCATTTTGCCGCTGGCTTTTTGTCTTGGTATTATCCTGCTGCGACTGACTATTCGATGCGCCTTCCGCCAGTCGAAAGTTGATATTGAGGGGCAAACCGGTTTTCCCCTGTAAAGCCGATTTAATTTGCTCAAGCCGGCCATTGCTTTCGCACATCTGTTTTTGAACAGCGGAAGAAGCGGGGAATTCAAGTGTTAAAGTGTTGTTCTCAAGCCGAACCGGCTCGGCACAACTAAGCAATCCCGCGGTGCCGGGGCCAAGTGTTTTAATGATATCCTGCCAGTTGTTTTTTATCGACTCAAGCCCGTTAATCAGCGGCAAACGCCCCTGCCACGGAGGAACCGGCTGTGCGACCGGAACCGTGTGATGTTCAGTAGTTACTTTTTTTTTATCCTGTGGAAGATTTGATTGTCCAAGCAATGAGTCAACGTTGAGGAAATGCTCGCTCATCGCAAGTCGGAGTATGGTCGCTTCTAAAAGCGGCTTTGCGGACTCAGTGTTTTTGAGCGACCAGCGAAGTTTTTCGAGGGTAGTAATATTATAGACAAGCCCTGCTATGTCGAATTTTTCCGCGAGCTGCTCCGCTTGTTTTTTCTGCTGCTCGGTGAGAATAACAAGCTCGCTTTTGGCTCCTGCGGCTTTTATAACCATCAAATCCCGCATATATTCGACAAGGGCGTCTGCAATCTGGACTTCGGTAAGACCTGCGTTGGTCAACTCCCCTGCCGCGATAAGAGCACCCGAGGCATTTGAATCGCCTATGGCAGCAACGAGGCCGCAGACCTTTTCGCTATTCGGGCAGCCGAGATATTCCTCAAGCAGATTCGCCGAAAGCGGCGCAACACCCGTGCTTATTAGCCGGTCAAGCAAACTCAGGGCGTCGCGCATCGAGCCATTGGCAAGTTTGGCAAGGGCGAGAATGAGGTCTTCTTCGTATTTTATTTTTTCCTGGTCGAGGACGGACTTGAGCTGCTTACTGATATACGCAGGTGATATGTTCCTGAAATCGAACCGCTGGCAGCGGGATTGAATTGTGGGAAGCACCTTGTTGGGTTCGGTGGTTGCGAAAATGAACTTGACGTGACTGGGCGGCTCTTCGAGGAGCTTCAAAAGAGCATTGAACGCCTCGGTGGTGAGCATATGGACTTCGTCGATGATGTAGATTTTGAAGCGTGCACGAGCCGGCCTGTAAACCGCGTTATTGATTAGGTCGCGGATGTCGTCTATACGCCTATTTGAGGCGCCATCGATTTCGATAACGTCGATATCCTCGCCAAGGTTTACAGCGAGACAACTATCGCACTTGCAGCAGGGTTCAGCCGTTGGCCCGTCGGCTTTGAGGCAGTTCAGTGATTTCGCCAGGATTCGGGCCATCGTGGTCTTGCCTACGCCTCTGGTTCCCGTGAAAAGATAGGCGTGGGCAACCCTGTTGGTTTTTATGGCGTTTTTGAGCGTCTGCGCAATCGGCTCCTGGCCGACGACGTCGTCGAAGGTTTGCGAACGGTATTTGCGTGCTAAGACGGTATATGCCATAAAAAAAGATCGGCCGGGTTTGCCACGGCACGGCCAAACACCGCGTATGGCTGCTCGGTTCCCCGCCTGACCAGGTTAACGGGTCGGTCTGCATGGGACCCGGCCGGTAAAAATTATTTTCCAAGTTCCAATTTACTATTCAGGCAATTGCAGTATAACAAGTCAGCCGAAAATTTCCATAATTTTCACTTGAACAATTTACGCCGAAAAGCTAATAGGATATTATGAATCGAATCAATAAAACTGGATATGGGAGACAGGTATGAAGGTAAGCATTGAGGATACATGCACGGCCTGCGGGCTGTGCTGCGACACCTGCCCGGAGGTCTTCGAAATGAGCTCCGATAAGGCGGAAGTTAAAATAGAGGATGTTCCGGCAGAACACGAGGATGCGGTGCAACAGGCAGCGGACGAATGTCCCGTAGAGGCGATAGTCGTCGAATAAATCAAGACGACAGTTCCTGGCTTTTGTTGCGGGCGGCGGTCAGCGCGTCGGCGAGCAATTGAGGGAAATTCTTTGCTGCGAATACCTTCAGGGCCGCCTCGGTCGTACCGCCCGGACTTGTTACCTTGCGGCGAAGCTCGCTTGGGCTTTCGCTGAATTTATCGCGCTCGGAGGCGAGCAAAGCGGCTCCTTTGGCGGTTTGCAGCACGAGTATTTTCGCTATTTCCGGAGGCAACCCCATCTCACCCGCAATCCTTATCATTTCTTCCATCATCAGGAAGAAATACGCAGGCCCTGACCCGCTGATGGCTGTTACAACGTCTATCAGGTCCTCGTTATCGACGATTACCGCCTTGCCGATGGCTGAGAATATCCGCATTGCCTTATCCATCATCGGACGCGCCTTGTTGTTGGCAAACAACGCGCTTGCCCCTTCACCTATCAACGCCGGGGTATTGGGCATAACGCGGATTATGGGCTTATCGTTGAGCGCCGCGGCAATTTCATCTATCTTTACACCCGCCGCGATTGAAATAACAAGCGTGCTGTATCTAACGGTTGATTCAATTGCCAGCAGCACATTAGCCATATTCTGCGGCTTGACGCTAAGTATCAGGATATCCACCTGCCCGGCCAGCGCGGTGCTGTTGGACACCGCCTGGACGTGATATTGCCTCGTCAGATACTCCAGCCGCTCGGACCGGATATCATTGATAAAAATATACTTCGGCTTGCATATATTGGCGCTGATGACGCCCTTAATCAGGGCCTCCGCCATATTGCCAGCGCCGATAAAACCAATTGTGTCCATAATTCCTCCTTGCTGTAACCAAGGTCCGAATTATAATCTCTCATACAGTTTCAAACGCATAATAATAACACGTTCGTGGAGAAAAACAATGCAAAAGCAGGTAAGTTTCGAGAAAGCATATAAAACCAAATATCCCGAACAGATTGTCATTGTAGTGGCAAAGGACAAAAATGGTAACGCCAATCCTGTCACTCTGGGCTGGACGATGATTGCCTCGTATGAGCCGGCGATGATGGCGATAGGCGTCTATAAGGGCCATTACAGCGTCAAATGTATCCGCCATTCGAAGTGCTTTACCTTGGTTTACCCATCTTCCGATATGGCCAAGGCAGCCCTGTTTTTCGGCGAACATTCGGGCAGGGACACCGACAAACTTGCCCAGTTTAACACCATGACCGCACCTGCCAAAAAGATTGATTCGGTTTTACTGACCGACGCCGTAGCGAATTTTGAATGTCGATTAGTTAAGCAGATTGCCACGGGCGACCATTTTACCTTTGTGGGCAAGGTCGTCTGCGCCCATATAAATAAAAAGCCCAAAAAACGCCTTTATTCCTTGGGCACTGGGCACAAAGTCGGTGCGGTCTGACTATCGGTATCAGAAAATTACTTATACGACGTTCATTATCATTCAGGAATTGTGAAATAGAAAGTCGAACCCTTACCGAACTGCGATTCCACCCAGATTTTGCCGCTGTGGCGTTCGACGATTTTTTGGCAGATAGTCAGCCCTACGCCATAACCCGGATACTGCTCGCGTGAGTAAAGACGCTGAAATATCTTGAAAATCCGCTCATGGTATAGCGGGTCGATGCCGATTCCATTATCGCGAACCGAAAACTGCCATTGATTCACATTTTTTTGACAGCCCACGTGGATTTGTGGCTTTTTCTCATTACGGAATTTGATGGCGTTGTCGATTAAGTTCTGGAATACCCGCGTAAACTGTGCGCTATCCGCGTTGACACCCGGCAGCTCGTCAAAGGTAATACTTGCGCCGGTTTCATCGATGCTTTTTTGCAGGTTCTTCATTGCCGCCCTGAGGGCCACACCGGTGGAGAGCGGCATCGCCCTTTGCCCCTGCGTCTGGACCCGTGAGCACTCCAATAGCCCATTAAGCAACTCTTCTATTTGTTTAGCGCCATTGGTCGCATATTTGATAAACTCGCTGCTCTTTTCGTCCCACTTGCCTTTATAACGCTGGTCTAAAAGCTGGATAAACCCGCTGATGGCCCGAAGCGGCTCACGCAGGTCGTGGCTGGTTATATGTGCGAAATCCTCTAATTCTTTGTTGGATCGCTCAAGCTCCGCCTTTATTTCTTTTAGATGTTCCTCGGCCCGCTTGCGCTCGGTGATATCCAATACGACGCCCGTCATTCGCAGGCATTTACCGGCATTATCGAAGATTCCGCGGCCTTTGGCGTAAAACCAGTGAATTGAGCCGTCCGGCAAAGTAACGCGATACTCGATATCGTATTCGTTGTGTTTAGCCGAGCATTGCGATACGGCTTGTTCGACCAATTTACGGTCATCCGGATTCATTGAGTTGAGGAACATCTCGTAAGTTATTTTCGTTTCGGGCGCAAGACCGAACATTTTCTTGCATCTAGCATCCCAAACCAGCTTATCGTTCACAAGGTCAAGATCCCAGGTTCCGATTCCGCCCGCCTCGGCAGACATTTCTAAACGAGAATGGCTTTCCCGCAGCGCCTCTTCGGCCCTGCGAAGCTCAGTTATGTCATGGATGGCAACTGCACTTCCGACTATTTTGCCGTCTGCATCGCGAATGGGAGAAGCGCTATTGAGAACAAACGCGTGAGAGCCGTCGAATCGCTCAATCTCAAATAGCTGGTCGGTGACGGTTTTTCCCTTCTGGAGCGCCTGTGCCGAAGCCCAATCTCCCGGCTTGACCGGCTTACCATTTTCGGCCCACCATGCCTTAAAAGCGGCATAATCCTTGATACTTTGCACAGGCGGATGGTGCCATCCCCACACCTGTTCAAATGTGGTGTTGCTCTGGATATTTCCGCCCTTAGTATCGACAATGGCCACGCCTGTGGGCAATGCCTCCATTACGGCCTCGAGGCGGTTTCTTTCCTCTATTGCCTGCTGGTGTATGGCATCCTTCAACTTCTCCAGGTTCTTTCGTTCGGTGATATCGGTCATGGCCGTACGGCACAGGTTAAGGTCGCCCTTAACGTCTGCCGCGGGAATACTCTCAAGCTGGACCTCCAGCGTGGTTTTGTCTTTCCTGACAAGGGTGATTTCACAGTTCTGCTTTGTATTTGACCGGGAAACCGCCTGGCGATGCAGATAGAAATCGTCCTGGCTTTCTTTGCCGACAAAGACACGAAACGGCTTTTTAATTAAATTTGCCCTTTCCACGCCCAACATCTGGCAACCGGTAAGGTTTGCTCCTGCAATCAAGCCGTTTTTATCGAAGGTGAAGTATCCTACGGGGGCGAAGTCGTAAAGGTCGCTGTATTTGTTTCGGCTGTCCCCAAGCTCCTTCTGTGCCAGGCGAAGCTCCTCGTTTTGCATCTCAAGCTCGATTTGATGAACCTGAAGCTCGTGAACCACTTTTTCCGGGTCGCCGGAAAATTTTCCCCGACGTTTAACGGCTTGCTTTTTAAGGTCTTTCTCCGCCCTGGCCCGAAGCTCTTTACTTTCCCTCGCTCCTGTTTTCCCTTTTCTCATTATCAATTCCTTAAGACATCCTTTGTTGTTCAATTCACTGGTATTGTAAAACAAAACGTTGTTCCCTGTCCGGGCTGCGATTCTACCCAGATGCGGCCGCCGTGGCGTTCCACGATTCTTCTACAGATGCTCAGACCGATGCCGTAACCCGGATATTTGTCGCGGGCGTGCAGGCGTTGAAAGATTACGAAAATTCGCTCATTGAACTGCTGGTCGATGCCGATTCCGTTGTCCTGGACCGAAAATTGCCAGCAGTCCTTTTGTTTTTGACAACCCACATGAATTTGCGGCTTTTGGTCGCCCCTGAATTTGATGGCGTTGGCAATGAGGTTCTGAAACAACTCTGTCATTTGTATTCCGTCGGCCGCCACCGTAGGAAGCTCGTCGCTGGTAATGCAAGCGCCCGTCTCATCGATGTTCATTTTAAGGTTCGCAAGGGCTGCCCTCAGAGCTCCTCGTATGGGGATTGGCGCAAAGGACTTTTCCTGGGTCTGGACATGTGAGTAACGCAGCAGGCTGGTAAGCAGGTCGTCCATTCTTTTGGCGCTGTCGGTTGCGTATTTGATATACTCAATTGCCTTTTCGTCAAGCTTGTCCTTATACGCTTTGTAAAGCAGATCCATAAACCCGTTGATTCCCCGAAGCGGTTCTCGCAGGTCGTGGCTGACAACGTATGCGAACTGCTCGAGGTCTTCATTTGAGCGTTCAAGCTCTGCAGCAACTTTCTCTAATTTTTTCTCAATCAGATTGCGGTCGGTGATATTGGTTACGGCTGTGCGATAAAAAAAGTCGCCTTTTGTATCTGCGGAAATGCTTTCAAGCATCGCCCCGAATGTCTCCCCGTCTTTCCTTTTAAGGGTGATTTCGCAGCTTTGTTTTGCAGTTGACCGGGAAACCGCCTGGCGATGCAGATAATATCTGTCCTGGCTTTCTTTGCTCACAAAGATATGAAATGGTTTTTTAATCAGGGCCCCTCTTGCCACACCCAGCATTTGAGAGCCGGTGAGATTTGCTTCAAGAATAAGGCCGTCTTTATCGAATGTGAAGTATCCTACGGGGGCGAAGTCGTAAAGGTCGCTGTATTTGTTTCGGCTGTCCTCAGCCCTGCGAAGCTCCTCGTTTTGCATCTCAAGCTCGATTTGATGCACCTCAAGCTCGTGAATCACCTTTTTGAAATCGCCTTTTGATCTCTTCTGAATCTTTTCGATTCGCTTCTTAAGGTCTTTCTCCGCCCTGGCCCGAAGCTTTTTATATTTACCTGCTTTCGCGTCTTTCTTCTTCATTTTAAATTCCTCACCCTTTTGCCGCTAAAAATGTCGCTCGTCGCTCGGCTTCTTCTACGGGCAACGAGGCATGAGTCACTTTTTATCCCTGTCCTTTAATTCATCTTCCGCATGCCTTTGTTTGGTAATATCAACGAAGGTAACCACAACGCCGTCGATGGCGTTTTCTGTGGTTCGATAAGGCAAAATCCGCATAAAATACCATCGCCCGCTTTTGGACCGGACCTCTTTTTCGATTCTGCCCAGGTTCCTCAAAATCTCATGGATATCCTTAAGCAGGTCGTCATACGACAGATTGTGGGTAATATCGCTTATGGGCCTGCCTATGTCGGTGTTGATTAGTTTGAAAATATCCGCCGCCCCCGGCGTGAAACGTTTGATGCGAATATCGTTATCGAGAAATATAGTTGCGACTTCCGTGGAGCCGAACAGGTTGTTAAGGTCATTGTTTGCCTCCGACAACTGCTCCACCTTGTTCTGCAGTTCGCTATTTACCGTCTCCAGCTCCTCATTGGTTGACTGCAATTCTTCTCTCGACGTCTCAAGCTCTTCGTTTGTGCTTTGAAGCTCCTCGTTGGTCGATTGCAATTCTTCATTTGTGGATTTCATCTCTTCGTTACTGGTCTCAAGCTCCTCGATTGTTGTATGGAGGTATTCTTTTGTCGAGTGCAGCTCCTGTTCGAGGGCCGAGATACGCGGCTCAATCTGCCTGCCCGGCGCGTGTTGCTTCTTCTTTTCGGCTGCTGCCGTCCCCGGAGTGCGCGATTCAAACAAGACCATCAAAAATCCTTTTTTTATCCCTGGGTCCGTGATGGGTTTAACGACGATATTTATCGGCACGATATCTCCGTTAATCGCAATATTCATATCTTCGCAAGTTACGGGCTTTTTCTCTTTCTGGCACTTGTGAAGCAGTATGCTTAATTGATATCGAATGTCCTCGCGGGCGATTTTCAGGAGGTTATAACTGGGCTCCCCCGTCGGCATCGACAGGAATTTGTCGGTGTCGCCGTTAAAATAAAGGACGTCGAAGCTCTCATCGACCAGTATACAGGGCGGGGCATACTCCTGCAAAATCGTCCGCTCCGCCATCTGCTTTATGCTGATGAGCGTCGGCTCAAATTTCCTCTCGCCCTTAGCGTGTTCCCCGACCAAATCGTTTAGGGGCAGGACCTTCTGCGCGAGTTTCACACGAACAAGGGCGTTTTTACGCTTGAAAATTTTCCACTTCGTGTCCGTCGGGCCAAACAGGTCCGTGAATTCTCCTATCGTTTCAGATGTGCCCAAAAACATAAAACCGTCAGGGTTTAACGTATAGTGGAAAAGCGGTATTATCTTTTTCTGAAGCACGGTGTTCATATAAATCAGAACATTCCTGCACGAAACAAGGTCCAGCTTCGAGAAAGGCGCGTCTTTGACAAGGTCCTGCATCGCGAAAACCACCGTCTCGCGAATTTGCTTTTTCACACGGTAGGCGTTCTCCTCCTTGACAAAGAATTGTTTAAGCCGTTCAGCCGACACATCGGCAACGATACTGTCCGGATATATTCCCATCCGCGCTCGCTCTATTGCAGCAACGTCAATGTCGGTGGCGAAAATCTGAACGTTGAAATGCTTTCTCACTTCCCTGGCCGCCTCGCTAAGTAATATCGCTATCGAGTATGCCTCTTCGCCGGTCGCGCAGCCGGCAACCCACACGCGTATATTGGCTTCATTGGGCTTTGCCTTGGCCATAGGCAATATTACATCTTCATTAAGACATTCGAATGCCTTTGGGTCCCTGAAAAAGTTCGTAACGGTAATCAGGAAGTCCTTGAAAAGCAGTTTGATTTCAGACTGATTTTTCTCAAGGTAAGCGACGTATTCAGAAATCTTGCCAATCTGGTGAACGGCCATTCGCCTTTCAATCCTTCGGTGGATTGTGTTCTGTTTATATTGCGAAAAATCGTGCCCGGTATTTGAGCGAATCAGCATGAATATCTTCTGGAGGTAAACCTCTAATTTTTCTTTTGCGCTCAGGGCTCTTTCCGGCCCGACGATATACGGATGCTCCACGTATTTCGACAGCACTTCTGCCATCTTCTCCACGGGCAAAACGTAATCCACAAGCCCCGTGTCGATTGCGCTTTTGGGCATACCGTCATATTTTGCCTGCGTCTCCTCCTGCACCATCGCCATACCGCCGACCTCTTTGATTGCCTTCAGGCCCAAAGTGCCGTCGGTGCCCGTGCCCGAAAGGACTATGCAAATGGATTTATCCCCCTTGTCTTCTGCCAGCGAACGAAAGAAACGGTCAATCGGCAGGTGTGCCCCGCGGGGCAGAGTCGGCTCCGACAAAAGCAGCCGCCCGTTCATAATTGAAACGTCCTTGTTGGGGGGATTCAGATACACGAAGCCCGGCTCAACCTTAATACCGTCCTGCACCTCTACTATTTTCATTTTCGTGTATTTTTCCAGCAGCGACCCCATTATGCTTTTGCGATCAGGGGCCAGATGCTGGATTATACAGAAGGCTATTTTTAACTCCGATGGAGTATTCGCAAAAAGCATCTCGATGGCCTCCAGCCCTCCTGCTGATGCGCCTATACCCACAACGGGGAACTTACTTTTTTCGGAAAAAGAAACCACAGACCTTGCTTTTGTAGCGACTGTTGATTTTCCGGCCTGCTTCTTGAGGCCGGCCTTCCGAACCTCTTTCTTCTTTGCGCTATTTTTCTCGCTAACCATTTTTGTCTCCCTTAAGCGTCATTCCCTTTGATATGCTCTCCGAGTCATTGAAATCTTGACCTGGAAGTCCCTTTCCCGTTTCCCGATTTCAACTTCGCCTATTATTCCATTAAATACCCCTCTGGAACAGCCAAGTCAAGCAAAATAAATCAGAGGGTAGAACATTCTAAGCTCTTATAATCAAATACGTTACAGCTATTAGCCATTTACAAGCCATCTTAATCACAGATTAAATTGTACCGAATTTTTTTTCATCAGCGTAAAACGATAACACTATTAAAAAAGGAGGATTTTTAATTTTCAACTTTCAATATTTGGGCTTATGATAATGCTATGCTCGAAAAGGGACTTGTACAGATATATACGGGGGATGGCAAGGGCAAAACGACCGCGGCCCTGGGGCTTGCTCTGCGCGCAGCCGGCCAGGGCAATAAGGTTCTCATCTGTCAATTCCTTAAACCCCCCTGCTTAAATACCGGCGAACGCGCCGCGTTATCATTGCTGCCGGCGATAAGAATCGAGTCGCTGGATATCCAGTGGGATATGGGTAAATCGCTAAAAGACCCAAAAGCGATATCGGCAACACAAACAGCCATTCACGAATTCCTTGAACACCTCACAAAATCGGCCATGAATCGCGAATTTGATGTTCTGATACTCGATGAAATTGCTTATTGTGTTTCAAAAGGCCTGACTAATGTCGAGGACTTAAAAAAGGTTATCGAGGGAAGGGACCCGCACGTTGAGATTATCTTTACCGGCCGCGGAGCGACACCCGAATTGATTGCCCTGGCCGATTTGGTCACAGAAATGAAGAACATCAAGCACCCGTTCGATAAAGGCACAGCGGCGAGACAGGGGATTGAGTTTTAGCGAGCTATAGGGGGATACTTTATCCTGGAAACAACGGGTTTGATTTTACGCGGGATTATGCTATAATGCCCTATCGGAGCCAAGGGTGATAAATGATGGTAACTGCAATGGGCAATATGGACACAGGTGGAATCCTGCTGATAGGCAATCCGGCGTCAGCGGTTTTGGGAGGTATTCCAGCCGACAAGCCCGTGATTCAGGTCTGCGGCAATATACACGACGGCATTGAAACCGCCCGAAAAACCCATTTCGCCGCAATCGCCGTGGTAATGAAAGGCACAGCGACCAATTTGCGCGACGGTCTCGCCCTGCTTAGAGAAAACACCACCGCGAAAATCCTTCTGCTTGCGCGGATGCATGAAGAGCCGGAGGCGATAAAACTGGTAGGCAGCAACGGGACCAGTTTGGCTGATGATTACCTAATCTGCCCGATTCAAACAGAACGGCTTTACAATGTCATTTGTCGCGGCCCGCTTATGGCCGTGGCCGGGAAAGAACAGGCCGCTACCGATGCGACGCTTCTGGCAAAGATAAATCGGCTGGAAAAACTTGCTACCGAGGACGATTTGACGGGACTGAAAAACAGGCGTTATTTGTGGGAATTCGCAAAACAGATAATCACTCGTGCAAAAAAAGATAACGGGCGAGTAACCGTGCTCGTATTCGACATAGATGACTTCAAGCATTATAACGACATTTACGGCCACGCGGCGGGTGATGAGGTGCTAAAGCAGGCATCGCTTTTAATGAGGAGATGTTGTCGAAGGCACGATATGGTGGCAAGATTGGGCGGCGATGAGTTCGCTGTGGTATTCTGGGACGACCCGCAATGTCCACAGCCGACAGACGGCGGCGAGAGACGTTCATTTACCGCAGACCATCCGGGAGAAGTGATATTCATCGCCAAACGATTCCGCAGAGAAATTGAAAAGACCAACCTTCGGTTTTTAGGTCCGGACGGCAAAGGTGTGCTTACAATAAGCGGAGGGCTTGCAAGCTTGAACAGAGACGGCTCAACGACCGAGGAGCTTTTCTCAAAGGCAGACCAGGCGCTTCTCGAAGCAAAACGCAGCGGCAAAAACAGGATTTACCTCGTGGGCCAGCCCGAAAACGACATTGATAAAATCAAGTAACTGCCCTACGCCCCCAGAACAATCGTCTCAGTTTTACTGATGAGTTTGTACCGAATACCGCGCCAGCAAATCGTCCTGCCAAAGGCCGAGGATAATATCAAAGCAAGCATAAGCAGTGACCAGAGCCAGAACAGCGTAATATCGGCTATTGCCGCGATTTTCAACCTGGGCCAATCCTCCGCGAGCAATTTGCTTGCCATGCTTTGCCTGAGTATCGCTCTTGTCAATTGCGTGATAAAAAACAGGACCGGCACCGCGGCAAAAAGCCAAATATAATGATTCTGTGTTATTCCTGCATAAATTGCCAAAGCAGCCCCGCCCCAAAGCCCAAAAACGGAATATACCGCGCTAAACAAACCAAATGCCCACATCTTCGGCGCGTAAACCTTTGTGATAACAAACTGTCTGCGACCAAATTCGAATAATTTTGCCCAAGTGGTCGATTCCGAGGTGGCCACAAGGCAGCCGGGAACGAACTCGACTTTTTTATGAGCGTCTTTAACAGCATAACTCAGCGAATAATCATCGCTTACGGCCTTTTCCCAGAGCTTTTCAATGCCCAACTCCCTGAAGGTCTGCACATGAATCGCCATTGACCCGCCCCAGGCGTGATTGAAAGGCGTATTGCCCATAAGCTGGGCAACTTTGGCGTTTACGGCTGATAAGGCAAGCGTGGCAAGGTTGCCTGCCTTTGGAACAAACCATCGATAGCCGGTTGCCGCCCCTTTTGTTTCAGGATGCCGAAGAGGATAGACCAGATGATGCAGCCAGGTCGGCTTGACGCAGATATCCGAATCCGCAAAGGCCAGCGTCTCGATATCTTTAGGAATCCGCCGATAAGCATACAGGAGATTATGAATTTTCTGGCTGCATTCCTGCCCAACCCCGGCAACAAGCACCCCAACGTCGTCGGCCTTTGTGCTCCATGCCAATTTGTCCTTTAATCTGCGTAATTGCTCATATGCGGGGTCGGCCTTATCCTCCACTACAAACCACAGCAAGTAATTTTCGTAATCCTGCCTGTAAAACGAGGTGATGTTCTGCTCGAAATTCTCATCGAGGTTTTTGCAGGGAATAATCATCGCGACACGAGGCGCGTAACGCTTGTGCTTCTTATCGTACTTGGCCAGCGCAAAATAGTAATTTTTCAACGTCAGCGCTGAAAAAAGCAGCTGCGAAATTATTAATACCCCGGCAATATAAACATACCAGCCCATACCACCAAATTATCATTTATCAATCATCATTTAGCAATCTCCGTGTCTTATTTTTTTGATTATCAATGATTGTCATTTATCACTTGACTGGAATCGTAAATTGTAAATAATACCCTGATAAACACCGTATGGGTCGGTGCCCGAGTGGCTAAAGGGGTCGGACTGTAAATCCGATGGCTAACGTCTACGGAGGTTCGAATCCTCCCCGGCCCACTTTTGCTTCGTATTGCTTTGCAGTGTCTGAATCGCCTACTACCCCTTTGGTAATGATACGTTCTGCTTTTTATCTTTTTCAGTAAAGCGCCTTAATGCCATGCCGTCTCGGCATTTCAGTCTAACAAAGTTTTTACATTAAACTAATCATTTGCTAACATAGACAGCGGATACTATTCAGAAAATATAGGGAAAGGGCTACAAGTGGTTAGAGGAAGCATACTTGCTGTAGATGACGAAGAAGATGTGCTGGAACTGGTGCGGTATAACTTCAACAAAGAAGGATTCAAAGTTGAAACGGCCGTTACCGGCGAAGAGGCGGTGAAAAAGGCGAAGGCCAACCCGCCAAGCGCGATATTACTTGACCGTATGTTGCCGGGGATAGACGGCATCGAGGTTTGCAGGCAGCTTAAGGCCGATTCGAAGACCAGTTCAATACCTATAATAATGCTGACTGCCAAAGGTGAGGAGTCCGATGTTGTCTCTGGACTGGAGGTCGGCGCGGATGATTATGTTACAAAGCCGTTTAGCCCCAAGGTCCTTATCGCCAGGGTCAGGCGAATTCTATACAGGCAAACAGCGGCAAAGCAGGAAAATACACCCGTCAAGATTCACGACCTGACTATAGACCCCGCCCGGTACGAGGTGAAGCTCAAAAACAAGGCGATAGAATTGACTTTTACGGAGTTTATGATTCTTTATACGCTGGCGAAGAGACCGGGATTAGTGCTAAGCAGATACAATATAGTTGACGCGATTCGCGGGAGCAATTATGTTGTTACCGACCGGGCGGTGGATGTGCAGATTGTGTCGTTGCGGCGCAAGCTCGGCCAGTTCGGAAAATATATTGAGACCGTAAGAGGTGTGGGCTATCGTTTCAAGGACTAATGGATGGCAAAAAGGCGTCTGCTTTGGCAGCTTTACCTCCCCTACCTGATAATTACTATCTTAGCGCTTGTTCTTTTGAGCTGGTATGCGTCTTATTCGTTCCGCTGGTTTTATTACGATGAGATTGCACAAAACCTCGAATCGAGGACTCAGCTTGCAGGCCGGCAGATTTTGCCCGCTGTGAACCAGAAAAATTTCGAGGAGGTTGACCAGTTGTGCAAATTGCTTGGTCAAACCGCCGGGATTCGGCTGACGATGATACTCCCTGACGGCCGGGTTGTCGGCGATTCGGACCAGCCTCCGGCCAAAATGGAAAACCACGCGGACCGTCCTGAGTTCAGGCAGGCAATGAACGGGCGGACAGGCAGGAGCGTGCGATTCAGCGACACTATTGGCAAAAATATGATGTATATCGCCGTGCCTCTCAAAGAGGAGGAGCAGACCATCGCGGTAGTTCGCGGGTCGCTTTCGGTTATCGCCGTTGACAAGGCGCTGAATGATATTTACATAAAAATTATATGGGGAGTCATAGGGGCAGCGGTTTGTGCGGCTGGTGTTACTTTAGTTGTATCCCGTAAAATAACCCGGCCAATCGAACAAATGAAAGACGCCGCGAAGCGGTTTGCCGCGGGGCAGTTAGACCACCGGGTGCCAGTGCCCGATTCTGAAGAATTGGCCGAGCTTGCCGGGGCGCTTAACGAAACCGCGGACCGTCTCAAGAGGACAATCGAAACAATCACAAACCAGAAGAATCAGCTTGAAGCGATTTTAAGCAGCATGGCTGAAGGTGTGATAGCTGTGGATTCCGACGGTCGAGTCGTAAGCATCAATAAAAAGGCGGCGATGCTTCTTGAGATAGATGTTGTCTCGGCCACGGGGCACAGTATTGAAGAAGCAATCAGGAACGTGGATATCCAGCGATTTATGCGATATACCCTGATGTCCTCTGCGCCAACTGAAGAGGATATTGTTATGGCACCCGCCTCGCCGCATAGCGGCGGGCGAGGTCTCGCCATCGGCAGCGCCGATGGCGGAGCAGAGCAGCCCGTTTCGCTGCGGGCAAGGGGCACATACCTTACCGACCATCAGGGCAATAAAAACGGGGCCGTTATCGTATTGAGCGATATGACGAGGATGCAGCGGCTGGAAAATATCAGGCGCGACTTTGTGGCAAACGTCTCTCACGAGCTGAGGACGCCGATTACTTCTATCAAAGGATTTGTTGAGACACTCTTAGACGGAGCCATTAACGAACCCGAACAGGCAGAGCGTTTCCTCAAAATTATAGCGGGCCATACCGACCGGCTGATGGCGATTATCGAAGATTTGCTGAGCTTGTCCCGCCTGGAAGAAGACGGCCAGAAGAGGATGATTGCGAGAGAGCATTTGACAGTCAGGCCCGTGCTGGAATCGGCAGTTGAGCTTTCCGGCCCGAAAGCAGGCGACAAGAAAATCAAAATAGAGATTGATTGCGATGACGATTTGGAGGCATTGATAAATCCGACTTTGCTTGAGCAGGCGGTTTTGAATCTCGTTGATAACGCCATTAAATACAGCCCCGCTGACAGCACGATTCAGATAAGCGCACGCGGGACCGAAAATGAAGTGATTATCGCGGTGAAAGATTCGGGCTGCGGCATAGAAAAGAACCATCTTTCACGCCTATTTGAGCGGTTCTACGTTGTTGACAAGGCCCGCACGAGAAAACTCGGCGGGACGGGCCTTGGTCTTGCCATCGTCAAGCATATCACAAATCTTCACGGCGGCTCCGTTTCTGTCGAAAGCACCCCCGGCCAGGGCAGCACTTTCACGATTCACCTGCCTATTTAGATAGGCATTTTCTCGGCTTACTCCAATAACGCCCCTTAATTAACGCAATTCTAACATCAATTTAACAGGCCTTTAGCGAAACTCACATAAAATCCGACCTCAACGGGTACATCGCCATCCGGGGTGGTCTCGGGTCAGCGTTCAGATAATAAAGAAGTGTTTTATGGAGGTACGAGTAATGAATAAATTAAGGATGATTTATGGGTGTTTGTTGCTGGGCCTGGTTTTCGCCTGCGGCGCCAAGGCCGACGATATCAGCGATATGAAAAAGCAAATAGCTGATATGCAGGCCAGGTTAGACCAGATGGAGGCACAGCAGAAGAAGGTCGTCGCCGAGGAGGTCAACAAGGCCGTAGAGGAGAAACAGGCAAAACTGCCGGACAGTATCAAGTGGGTGGAGAACATGAAAATCAGCGGCGATTTGAGATACCGCTACGAGGGGATTGATTCACAGAGCAAAGGTAAATGGTCGAGCAAGGGCAACAGCGACAGCATAGAACGAAACCGGCTTCGCGCCAGGATTGGAATTTACGACAAAATCAATGATGAGGTTGACGTCGGTTTCCGGCTTGGCGGCGGGGCGAACGGCGACCCTACTTCGACAAACCAGACCGAGGGGAGTGCTTTCAGCAAAAAACCGATTTGGCTGGACCAGGCATATTTTGACTGGCATCCTAAAGATATAACGGGTTTTGACTTCATAGGCGGCAAAATGCCAAAGCCCTTCTATCGCGTCGGCGACAACCAGTTAATCTGGGATGACGATTTAAACCCTGAAGGACTGGCTGTCAAATACGAGATGCCTTTGAGCGATTCGTTAAAGGCATATATCAACGGCGGCGGATTCTGGGTTGGAAATCCCGATAATACCGATACCTCAGTTGGGGCTTCTACATCGCTGTGGGGGATACAGGGTTATCTGAAGAATACGTTTGAGGACAAGAGTTACCTGCTGGGTGGCTTGAGTTATTACACATACGGGCATATCGAGGATGAACCCAACGTTAGCTCGACGTGGGGCAAGAACAGTTTCTTCGGCAATACCTCTTCTGCCGGGAAATACAAATACGGTTATAACATCGTAGAAGGTTTCGCCGAATACGGCACGAAAATCGCGGATTACCCGGTCGCAGTGTATGGCGATGTTGCCCGTAACACGGATGCGCCCGGTTCACATAACAATGCTTGGCTTATCGGCACCACGTTCAACAAGGCCAAAGACCCCGGCTCATGGCAACTCGGCTATAACTATCGCGAAGTTCAGTCCGATGCCGTGGTAGGCCAGTTTAACGATTCCGATTTCGACGGCGGCGGCACAAATGCGAGGGGGCACTGGTTTAACTTCACTTATCAGTTAGCGAAGAATTTCCAGACCGGCCTGAGCTACTTCATCGATGAAAATATAACCACGAACGATAAATATCGCCGGCTGCAGGCGGATTTGGTTTTCAAGTTTTAGAGATAATTCGTCCCTTCTTCGCTTACGCTACGAAGGACAGGCCTAACGAAAGATTAACCAATTATTAACACAATATTAACAGTGTTCGCTTAAATTAAGTGAAAAGGAGACAACGAAATGAAGAGATTGGTATTTAGTTTAGCTTTACTGATGCTCGCAGCCACAGGTCCGGTGCGGGCGGAGACGTTGCAAATCGACGGTTCAACAACAGTAGGCCCGATTGCGGATGCATTCGCGGAATATTTTATGAGGACCAACCCCGGTCTTGAGATTACCGTCAAGAAGACGGGCTCCGGCGATGGGGCTGCCGCCTTGATTGACAGCAGATGCGACATAGCGACTTTGAGCCGGTTTATGAAGGATAAAGAGTTCAAAGCGGCTGTTGACCACAACGTATTGCCCGTCGCACACGCGATAGCGATGGACGGGGTATGCATCATCGTGCATCCGTCGAACACGGTAGCCGCACTGACTACTGCCCAGGTGCGTGATATTTACGCAGGCAAAACCAAGAACTGGAAAGAAATAGGCGGGCCTGATGCGGAAATAGTGATTGTCAGCAGAGACACGTCGTCGGGGACATACGAGACGTTCAACGAGAAGATTATGGAAAAGGAAAAGCTGGCCAGTAACGTCGAATACGTCAACTCGAATCCGCAGGCACAGGCGAGAGTGAAAACTACCGCCGGCGCAATCAGCTACGTCGGTATTGGTTTTGTTGACGCCGACGTCAAGGCGTTGAAAATCGATGGAATTGCGCCGACAAAGCAGACTATTGCAAACGGCACCTACCCTGTTGCAAGACCTTTGTTTATGTTTACGAACGGCTATCCGAAACTCGGGTCAACGGTCTTTAAGTTTTGCACATTCTATTTGACCGAAAAGGGCCAGGAAATTATTTTGGCGAAGGGGTTTGTTCCTGTGACAAATTACTAATTACCTGTTGTTGGAGAGTTCAGCGATTAAAGCAAAGCAGGGAACTTTACTGGACACGTTAGCGCCGGCGGCCGATTCACATCGGCCGTTGGTGCTTACACCGACCGAGGATATCAGGGGTTTCCTTACGCTTCACCTCGGCCGGACGGCTCTTTTTCTTGTTACATGCACGTCTGTCCTGGCGGTGTTCCTGATTTTCCTGTTCGTAATCAGGGAGGCGCTGCCGTTTCTTGCCAAATTCAGCATAAAGGAGTTTCTCACAAGCACCGCCTGGTATCCCGAAGCGGTTACCCCGAAATTCGGGACACTCGCGTTACTCGTTGGTTCAGGATACGTAACAATTGTCTCGATTATATTTGCCGTGCCGGTGGGGATTTTAGCCGCAGTTTTCCTGAGCGATATCGTTTCGATGAGAATCAGGAACATCATAAAGCCGATTATTGAAATTCTCGCGGCGATACCGTCGGTTGCTTATGGTTTTTTCGCGGTAATGGTTCTGGCTCCGTGGATGCAGCAAAAGTTCGGTTTTTCTACTGGCACAAATGCTCTTAACGCATCGCTTGTCCTGGCTGTAATGGCGTTACCCACAATCATAAGCGTTTCGGAAGACTCGATTTCAGCGGTAGGAAGGGAATTGAGAGAGGCGTCATACGGGTGTGGAGCGACGCGGATGGAAACCATCTTCAATGTTGTCATACCGGCCGCACACAGCGGAATAATCGCAGGGATAGTGCTTGGGATGATGAGGGCAATCGGCGAGACAATGGTCGTGTGGATGGCGTCGGGAAACGCCGCGCAGATACCGAGCCCGTGGTGGGACTTGTCGCAATCGGTTCGTACACTGACGGCGACAATCGCGGGCGATATGGGCGAAACAGAAAAGGGCTCCCCTCATTACAGGGCGCTTTTTGCCGCGGGATTACTTTTGCTGGTTATAACTTTGTGCCTGAATATGGTTAGCGAATATTTTCTTATACGAGCCAAGCGAGCGGGCGGGAAACGCTAATGAGACCTGGTGTCCGAATTGCGATAGACAAGATATTCACCGTTGTTGCGGGAGCTTCGGTGGTTTGCCTGTGCTTAGTGCTGGTGGCCGTGCTTGGGCCGATGCTTTTACGCGGAGGTTCGGCGGTCGCGTTCAAGGGGACAGTCGAATTCAGAAAGATGCAATTAGTATTGTTCGGGCAAGGCGATGAGGACAAGATAGCGGCAGAAAGCAGACAGGCGGAAATTGCTCGGGCGAAAATTTACAGCACAATCGAAAAATTCAAAGGCGGCATCGATTCTGAGGCCCTCACAGAGAAAGCAAAACAAATTTACCGTCAGTTCGGAAACGACCTGGGGCAAACAAACATGTCTGCGGAGGATGTTGCCGAGTTGAGGTCTGTAACCAGAAATATTCGAGACCGGCTCGAATCGGCTTTCGCAAGCTCAAACACGGCGGAAGTGAACGAATCCTTAGCATACGTTCTTAACTTCAAAGACGACCCACGGATTAAGAATACCTCTGCGGCGGGTCTCATTGGGCTTGCCGAACAATATAGCAAAGACATACACGGTATTAATCTTGCCGAACGCCAAAGATATTATCAGGAGCTTCGGCAGGTGGAGGATACCTTAATCGAACTATTGGGTCCTGCGCCCGGCTCGGCGACGCCGGCTTTGATGATGAATCGTTTCGGGGCTACCCGCTGGGACCTGGCACAAAAGCTGCTTGGCCGATTGTTATGGTATGAGGAATGGATTAAGCAGGGACCGGGGCAGCCGATGGTCAGGCGTCTGACGCCTCGTTCGCAAAGGTTTGCCGGCACGGAGCTTGAGGGCCTTTTTGCTTACATTCAGCAGAATCTGCCTGAAATGCTCAAACCAAGACCGACTTTTTACTGGCAATATTTCATAGATGACAGCACTCCAGGCCATTACTTCGGCGGCGTTGGCCCGGAAATTCTCGGAACGCTTTTATTAACCATCATCGCTATGCTTTTTGTCGTGCCTTTCGGCGTTATTTCCGCCGCATATCTGGTGGAATGCGCATCCGATAATTTCGTCATGAGAATTATCAGGATGAGCATTAATACCCTCGCGGGCGTCCCCAGTATTGTTTTCGGGCTTTTTGGCTTAGCGTTTTTCGTAATGTTTTTCCTGCCAATGTTTGGAGCTCCTTCCAAGGGATGCATCCTGGCCGCCTCGATGACGCTGGCCGTATTGACGTTGCCTGTTATGATACGAGCAAGCGAGGAGGCGATACGAGCCGTGCCCCAGACCTACAAAGAAGCATCGCTGGCTTTGGGGGCAAGCAGATTCCGCACATTTATCAAAGTAACTCTGCCGGCGGCGCTGCCGGGGATTCTAACGGGCGTAATACTGAGCTTGAGCAGGGTTGCAGGCGAGACGGCTCCGGTATTGTTTACGGGGGCGGTTGCGCTTGGGCCGGTGCCCAAGTCCATATTTGACCCGACACGCACGCTTTCCTACGGCAGTTACGATATGGCCGTCGGCGACAAGCTGGCTGCTATGGTGCCGCATAACCAGTTCGGAATGGTAATTACATTAGTGCTGCTGATTTTATGCCTTAATACTGTGGCAATTGTTCTTCGTTCAAGGGTATTTAAAAAACTGGCGGGTCATTAAAAAATGGCGACGATGCGACTTTTACAATCAGCCCGTGGTGAGCATAGTCAAACCGTGGGGCAAAAGAGGTGTGAACCGATTATGAAAGATAATATGCGCGATAAGTCTGACCAAAACGGCCAAACCGCACAATGTGCCTGTCCAATAATAAGCTCAAAGGACTTCAATTTTTACTATGGCACAACGATGGGCGTGAAGAATATTACGATGAATATAAATCCGTGCAGTGTTACCGCGATAATCGGGCCGAGCGGCTGCGGCAAAAGCACGTTTCTTCGCAGCATAAACCGTATGAATGACCTCATACCGGGCGTGCGGGCGGAAGGCAAGCTGATTGTGGACGGCCAGGACATCTACGACAAACGGGTCAATCTCGTAAATCTTCGCCAGCAGGTCGGAATGGTCTTCCAAAAACCGAATCCGTTTCCCAAAAGCATATTCGACAACGTGGCATACGGCCCGCGTCTGCAGGGCATCACAAAAAGAACGGCCCTGGATGAAATTATCGAAAAGAGTTTGAAGGCGTCTGCCCTGTGGGAAGAAGTAAAAGACAATTTGAGGAAATCCGCTTTGGCTCTTTCCGGCGGCCAGCAGCAGCGGCTGTGTATCGCACGTGCGCTTGCGACCAAGCCGCGGGTGCTGCTTATGGATGAGCCGTGTTCCGCTCTTGACCCGCTGGCCACGGGCAAAATCGAGGACCTCATCAGTCAGCTAAAAGACAGTTACACAATTGTTATTGTTACTCACAATATGCAGCAGGCGGCACGAGTCAGCGAGATGACCGCGTTTTTCTGCCTCGGCGAGCTTATAGAATATGATGTTACCTCAAAGATTTTTGAGAACCCGTCCAACAAGAAAACGGAAGATTACATAACAGGCAGATTCGGATAAACACTTTAATAATGAGGATTCAAAAATGCCGGTTCATTTACAGCGAGAAATTGAAAACCTGAAAAAGAAACTGCTGACACTAAGCGCCAGGGTTGAGACGGCTGTTCGTGACGCGACGCTTTCGATTGAGAACCGCGATTACGACCTTGCCCAGAGGATAATTCAAAACGACCCCCGAATTGACAGTATGGAGGTCGGGGTAGAGGAGGACTGCCTCAAGATTCTCGCTCTGCATCAACCGGTCGCAATTGATTTGCGTTTTATCGTTGCCGTGCTGAAAATCAATAATGATCTCGAACGCATCGGCGATTTGGCGGTGAATATCGCGGAGCGGTCGGCGTTTCTGTCAAAACATCCTCCCGTTGGTTTTTCTCTGGGTCTGATTGAAATGGTTGATAAAGTGCAGGATATGCTCAAGCACAGTTTGGATGCGCTTATAGGTCTCAGCTCCGGCCTGGCCCATGAGGTCTGTGCCGGCGACGACGCAATTGACGCGATGAACAGGCAGATGTATATCAAAATTCAGGACGCCATAAGAAGAAATCCCGAACAACTGGAGTCGCTGATTCACCTGTTGTCTGTGTCAAGGCACCTGGAGCGAATAGCCGACCACGCTACTAATATCGCGGAGGATGTCATCTATATGGTCGAGGGACAAATCGCCCGCCATCGCACCGAGGAATACAAATAGACGTTTAACTTCCCGCAATAGCTATTCGCAATAAAACCGGCGTCGTTTTATTCCCGTTATCTGTAAAATGAACAGGGGCGGATGTTCCGAACGACCATATTCCGCCCCTTACGAATGCAATGCAAACTACTCCTTATTATCGTTTCTTTCGTTGACAAGACAGGCATCGTCTTTACTCTTTGGAATTGCAGAACCAGCCCCTGGTGCATATTGGAGATTTTCTGTGCCTGCCGACGCCGGAGGGGGAGATACCCCTGCGCCAACTTGAAGCTCCGTATTTGTAGGTGCCACGGTATAAGAAGGCCAGAATTTCCATATATTGTCGTTATTTATCCCGCAATTTGGATACAGCTCGGCGGTAACGTGGCCGTCGTTAAATAAAACGTTTTGCGCCTTGCGGCCATGAGAAGCACAATTGCCTTTGAATTTGTCATCGTGGTATTCCCCGTCTGTTGTTCCCAGATATGGATTAGGAATCCTCGGGTCTTTCAGGTAATCTGCATTTTTATCCAGGTAGGGATTTCTGTCCGCACAAAGCGGGCTTCCAGGACTTGTTGTCTGGTCCATCGCATATGATTTCGTGGGGTCATTGGTGTTTGGGAAAGGCATATGATACGAGTAACTGCATTTAGTGCCGGGGTTGCCGCCAAAATCCCAAGCGTCTGCAAGTTCCCTGATCATTGTGGTGGGGTCTGTAACGCCCATAGACTTATACTCATCGGCTAAAGCAAATTCTTTTGCATCGGCATCATCGGGACAGGTGAATTGTTTAGGCACCATGTTGCCGTATTTAATTAACAAAAACAGGCACGAAGATATCGTAGCGTTCTTACCGTTGTTTGCGAATGCCAATTCCCTTGTCGATGCGTCCCATTTCAAGATGCCGGTGGTAGTTGTATTAAATTGTGTCCATGTGGCGCCGCGGATGCCTCCGACCGGATAACTCTGCCTGTTCTCTTCTGCGTACATCATCATGGATTTACCGACATCGGCCAGATGAGAGGCGCATTTCATCCTGTTTGCGATTACCTTGACACGTGCCAATGAAGGCAACAGAATACCCATTAATAGCGCTATTATCGCAATGACGACTAACAGTTCCACCAGCGTAAATCCTTTTTTCTTCATAAGCATCTTTTTCTCCTTCTCAATCCATTGTCCAAAAACAATCCTACGATTCCTTCAAGGAGGAGATATCTGTATCCCCAGCCCTAAAACCATTCTTTGTATCAGCTTCGTAATTATCCTGCTGCGGGATAAGGCATCTACCAGCCGCATATCTGCCCGCAACACATAGAAATAAGATACAGGCGATACGTTGGATTTGCGTTAGCAACTAATTAAAATATGATTAAAGTTTCAGAGATATTCAGTTAAACCTAAAGATAGGGCCATACAGCTTGACGTGTTAGAACTTTATTAGTATTTCATTATTTTTTCAATAAACTTGCGGGTATTGCCGACGTAAAAGTTATAATGAGTATATTGTCATTTGCCGACTATAGTGTTGATTTGGGAATGTTGGGTAAAGTGGAGATGAGTTAAAATGCACTTGGGGCAGGCTCAAAAACTCAGTTTTAAAATACTTGCTCGCGAGCAGATAGCTACGGGGGCGGGACTTCTTCCAATCAGTAACCGCTTAAAGCTAAATTGCCGCGGCTTCTGGCACACTTATCGCATAGCCATATCCATATTTACACTGGCTTTGATTGCGGATGGGCTTAGCACCGTTTATTTTATGTCATACCTTGGCGTTTCTGCAGAGATACATCCGGTTGTCCGGTTCGCTTCCGTCGTATTTGGCCCCGTTGCCGGGCCAATGGTGGCGGCATTATGGAAATGGGCGGCGTGTCTGTACGTGGCGATTTATTGCAGAAAATTTGCCTATTCAATTTTTATCACTACATCGGTTGTGTATATTTTCGCTGCCTGGTATAATATCTGGGGTATTTATTTGCTCGTTTAAAACCGAGCGGCCCCAAGAGAAGTATTGCTCACTTCTCCCAGGGCCAACCGTTGTAGATACGACGGGTACTCGCCTCAGCGGCTTATCTCGGCCTATGAAGGAATCCTAAAGCTAAATACTCTGTAGCCAGCTATTTGCAAAGATAGCAAAATCCTCGAAGTTCACAATACCATCACCGTTGAGGTCAGGGCTTCCGATTGATCCGCCGGTTTCGATTGCTCCGAATTGTCCGCTCTGAGCGGCAAGTGCGATATCAAGGTCGCATTCTGTAACCCAGCCATCGCCGTCCATATCGCCCTGTGCCCAGCCGCCCTGCTGACCAAGGTGAGCGTTAATAACCGCAATATCAGCAGCATTAACAACGCCATCGAGATTGACATCGCCGAAATGCGTTCCGAAGATGGTTTGAACAATAACTCTAACGTCCTGAATATCAACTACGCCGTCGCCGTTGAGGTCGCAGGACAAGTCCATCCATACAGCGTCATCAAGGTTGCTCCAACGCATAGAGCTTTGCCATGCGTTGCAGTTGGCAGCCAGGGTCTGACCAAAGGCCTTTGCCTTAAGTCCGCTGCGCATTATGTAATAGAGGTAATCGATGTCGCATGCGTCAATTGTGCCATCTGTGCTTGGGGCATAACCAATCTGAGGGTTAGTTGTTCTCCAAGTGTGAGTTGCAATGTCGGCCTTCGACCAGCCGGAACCGGCCTGATACGCGCCGTGTGCAAGAGTCGTATTGAAGAAGTTCCCCGCTGTCGGATGATTGCAATCCAAAGCGGCCAGGGCTGCGGTCCAGGACTGGTCAACCAATGCAAAGCCAACCGAGCGATTGACCTGTCTGCTGACCGGGTCAACAACTGCCAGACCATCGGCAAAGTAACGAATATCATCGGCCGTGAAGTTGCCGTCGGCGGTGAAGTCGCCGATGATTTCCGGGCAAACGCCTGAACCCAGCTCAAAACCGCGAGGATTGGAGAACGCAACCATCATATTGTGAATGTCGCCGATGTCACGTTTTCCGTCGCTGTCGAAGTCACCCATAATTTGATTGCGGGCATTCAGATTTCCGCCGTTGGTAAGATGTGTTCCATCCGAAGCAAGGTAGTACGAGCCGGTTGTACCATCGCTGTAGAGGGGGCCGACAACTCTTGTCGGTACTTTACCCGGGCCATCGACCCAGGCCGGCGTAATCGGGCCGTTTGCCTTGTAGTATGCGTTTACGTTAGCATTATAGTTCGGATTTGCAACGAAAACGCTCGGGTTATGGTTAACATCATCTGGAATTGCCGTGAGAGCGGCAGCCAGCGACCAGTTCCTCGCCAGGTACTGACCGGGCATATTATTCAAATCGTCAGCGCCAGCGGGGGCAATAAACTCAGCTATACTCTTTTCGATGTTCCAGAGATAGTCGCGTGCATACCTGTTGTAAGGCATCACAAAGGCAGCATTTGGGTCAGGACTGCCGACTGTCGCGAACGTCTCGTTTCCGCCGACTTGCCAGCCGGTATCAATACCACTGTTATCTACGGTGTTTTCGCGTGAAGGCCTGACATACTGAGTGCCGCCGGTCTTTTTGAGATTCAGTATTTGATAAGCCGCGTTGGCCGCACCGGTTTGTGTGTTAGCAGTTGTAAGGCCGACGTATCCGACTGCCAGACGCTGGCTCGTAACGGCATTTGCCATAACGCTTGTGCCGTCGAGGTTGCTTGACTGATGGATTGGTCCGACATAAGAGACGTTACCGTTTGAGTTCTTGGTGCCCATATTGTCGCCTCTGCCCCAGCTCGGGTCAAAACCAAGAGAGTTCATTGCTGCGTTACGAGTGCCTGAACCGGAATCACGTGTGCAGGCATAAAGGTTTTCACCACCGGGCATACGGCCGGTCAAATACAGATATTCCAAATCATTCTGAGTAACGTTCTGTAAGCCGGTTCCCTGATTGGCAATAAACGCGATTGGAACCCATGCTACCTGTGTATCGACTATGGTTAGCGCGTTAGCAGTGCTGTTCAAATTGAGGTTGGTCAGAGATTTCAATTTGTTGCTCTGGGCGGTATCCCATGATGTAAGTGGGCAACGGCCATAGCCATTTGCCGCATCCAGCGGATGTGCCTGCCAGTCAGCGCTTGCATCAACGCCGGCCATCACAAGCCATCTTGTCGGAACATCCATAACGGCCATATCAATTCTTGGCGGCACTACAACGCATCCACCCGGTTTGGCCGGATCACCGGGACCCATCAATCCGCCGGAGAAGCCCCATTGTGTGCGGTTGATGTATGACTTGTCATTTGGGAGTACAAAAGTCGGGTCGCCCGGACCTGGAGGAGCGCTGTTATAGAACAGGTCGAGCTCTTTGAGACCGGTACCGCTGCCAACGCCGCGGCTCTGCACTACCCAGCGGTTATTCGGGTCAACCGAAGTCCAGTCGGTGAATGCCAGTTGGTCAGGGAGGTTGGCATTAAACGGGTCATAGAGCCGGAAGAAATCCCCGTCGGTGTAGAGGGCAGACCCGGTGCTGTCCGCATAATTAAGTCCCTGGTCAACGCCTAAGTAATCATTAGTTCCCGCAGGCGCCGCGAAGAAATTCGCAAACAAAGTAGCGCCTGTGATATTTACCTGGTTTCTGTTGCCGTATGCAGCCGCAAAAAGTGAGGCCTGCAGCACACAGCACAGAGCTGCAATTGTAAAAACAGTTTTCCTAATACTCATTTTTCCTCCTAACAATACCTAAATTTATCAAGTTATACACATAAATTAAATTTTACTTATTAATATTCAACACCCTCGCCCGTCGCCAGTTTTGCTTTTAACCGTATCTTCGCTCCTTTCTCCTTCACTCTTTTTTATTTTCAATAAAATCAGTTCTCTGTTAATTTATTATGCGGCTACTGAAATATCATCCGCCATCAATAAAAGACCAGTTGTTGCCCCGTTACACTGTAAAATTTTTTGCCCCATTCGAGCTTTTGGATTGTCTCCAGAATTGTTTTTCTTTCAGTATGTCCATCGCAATAAAGGAACATCGTGGTGCCGCCCATATTCTGCTGGTTCGTGCCCGTGCCATCCTGGGTGTCTGCTTTCCATGTGCCGGGATGATGCCTGCCTACCGCGTTAAGCGGATGGCCGCTTGTTCCGTCAATGAAATGGTTAGCTGGGTTTGAAATCGTCGCCCAGGAGCGGAGCCCCCAGGAAACGTTCGCGGTATTATATCCCGTCCCATATTCGAAACGGGTTCCTGCATCATTATATATGGCGTAGCCGGCATAACCGGCTGCGCTATGCGTGAAAGGCAGAATAGGCCTGTGGCTTTTACTTACCAGTGCTCCGCCGGTGGCATCTTCCGACCCTTCAATGGCCTGCCAATCCTCGTTAAACTCGGTCAAGAGGATTACTTCGGCAGGACGTTGAATTTCCGTGGGGTTCACAAGCCGGTTATGCCTGGCTAAACCGGCTGTGTCATCGCAGGCGAATTTATTTCTCGGTATAACCGCCGCGTTGGCGGTAAACGCCATCCGAGGCGCCTGCTTATCCTGAAGCGTGGAGGGGGTGGAGCTGCCGGTCTGGTCTATCTGGCCATTTTCCCAATCAGACAACTTCTTGCCCGGATTGGTGCGAGGACATCCGCCGCCTTTGACCGCGGGGCAGGTAAATGCGCTTGCATCCACGCGCCCGCTTTCGAACAGAAACCATGACCAGTGCACATAACCGAACGGATGGCTTTCGTCCTGATTGCACATTATTGACTTAACGTCATCGACAGTCGCATCTTTGGGATACATATACGAGGCCGGATAAGACCCGTAATCGGTTGCGAATGTTTCTACCGCAAGCCCCACGTTATGCAGATTCCCGCCCGTTTTGGCACAGTATGCCGTTTGTCTTGCCTTGTTTAAGCTTGGCAGCAATATCCCCATCAACAAGGCAATGATGGCTATCACGACAAGCAACTCCACCAAAGTAAATCCCGGCTGCTGCTTAATACTTCGTTTTCGTTTTGAAACGCTGTCCTGTTTTGCTTCCACAATTGATTCCTTCATAAAACCGCTCCTTAGCCAATAAAACCTTTATTCATAGTCCGGACCTCCAGGCCCGGGTAACATGCAAAAAACCGGCATCTCTCAGAATTGGAACGGTAGCCAAAATCCAAAATTTTTAAAAATTTGGGGATAGTTTTTCTGCACCTTCCGACTGGTCGCGATACCGGCTTTAGTTTCAACATTCCTTTTTTCCTAATTACCATACTTGAGCTGTAACTCTGTAATTTGGAAGAGAAGTCTAATGCGTTTTTGTTGATGTGCGATTAGGCATCGATTAGAAAAGAATTAAATTTGCAGTTCCACAATGAACGTCAACTTGATTTGTGGCCTCTCCTGAATACTTCGGGCATACACATATTGACGGTGATTAACCAAATCCTAACAGAAAAATAATAAATCGCTGACAACCATTTATTAATCTAAGGACGTAGTAAGTGAGGAAGTTCGATATAGTTAAAAGTTTAAGGAGAAAGAAATGGTAACGATGACAAAAGAGCCGCAGCAAGTTGAGGAACTCAGCCAACGCAGATATTCATGGTTTACTACTTTTCTGCTTGCTCATGAAACCAAGGCGATAAAATTAAACCTGCGCTGCCTGGGTTGCAGGGAGCTTATAAAGCTCGATTACAAAAAGCCCACTCATATAAGAGGCGTTATAGAATTTAACGGCTCGTATATACCAGTCATAGACCCGGGCATTTTGCTGCTCGGCAGGCCTTCAGCATTCAGTAATCTAAGCTGCATACTGATTGTGCCGCACCGCTGGGAAAATCAGCAGTATTATACAGGCATTGTAATAGAGGACATCGATGAGATTATGGAGTTTGCATCCAGCGAACCCGGTGTCGAGTCGCCAAGAGACATCAGTGTTAATATCAGATTTGTCCTCGATATGGGTAAAAGCCCCGGGGCGGAATCGTGGCTTTATGAGAACCATCGAATGTTGGAAATTTGCAGAAATGAAAACCAGCAGGAACAGGATTATATCGCTTTTATGCGAATCTACTCAGAAAAAATGCTTAGCGTATAGCAGCCGAATTGGCTTCCGTATCATTCCACCAGGTTGTCTGGTAAATGTTCCACAAACGCCTTTATTTCATCACGCACTCTACGATAAATACCTAATATTTCCTCCTCGGTCGCGGCCTGTTTTGCCAGTCGAGGCGGGTCATCAAAACCGAAGTGAACAACCCTGGTTTTACCAGGGAAAATAGGGCAGTGTTCGTGGGCATGGTCACAGACGGTGATAACAAAATCAAAATTTACGCCTTTGAAATCGTTGAGGTTTTTTGAGCGATTATTCGATATATCAACGCCGACCTCAGCCATAACCTTGGCGGCAATCGGGTCAAGACCGTGCGGCTCGATACCAGCCGAATACGGCTCAATCGAATCGTTTTTTAACTTTCTCGCCCAGCCCTCGGCCATCTGGCTCCGACAGGAATTGCCGGTGCAAAGAAACAGAATTTTCAGTTTTCCACGCTGCTGCATATTTTGCCATTTTAGCGAATAATAATGCGATCATATACTCTTATTTAACAACAAAAACGTGATAGAGTTTTTCATAGGAAACAACATTCCGCCTTCAGTAATATCCCCCATTTCCCTTTCGTATTTAGCTGTATTTACATTTAATTGCTGTCCCGCGTCTCAAAAGCCATAAATTGACAATATCCCCAAAATAAGGTAGAAGACATGCTATGAACCTTATAGCTATCGATATAGGCAATACCAATATTGGCGTTGGGCTGTTTCTAAATGATGAAGAACAGTTCGTAAAATCGGTCCCAGGCGATGCAAAGGCCGAACTGACTGAACTGCTCAAATCGACATGGGAAATGATACCCGTCGCCAAACGCTCCAAAGAAGGCAAACGTGAAGGCGTAATCGTCATAAGCTCCGTCAAACCCGCCTGGACGCAGGTCGTGCGCGACATCGCAAAACAAACCCTTGGCGAAAATGTACTGCTTGTGGGCCGTGAAATTCCCTTCCCAATCGAGTTATCGATAGAACATCCTGAAACAGTAGGAACAGACCGGGCTTTGGCGGCCTCGGCTGCTTACGCAGTCGCGGAACACGCGGTCGCAGTTGCGGATTTCGGCACAGCCGTAACTATCGACCTCGTCGATGACCGCGGCGTATTCTGCGGCGGGGTAATCTTCCCCGGCTTTGAAATGAGCGCAAACGCCCTGCACAACGATACCGCCCAACTGCCAAAAGTAACGGTAACAAAGCCGCAATGGCCCTTCGGCAAAAATACCGTCGAGGCAATCAACGCAGGCCTGTATTATTCGGCTGTCAGCTCATTACAGGAAATTGTCAGGCGATACGCCGAAGTGATTGGGACCTGGCCTCAACTGATAATCACCGGCTCAGGCGCGAAACTGATTAAAGATGACTGCGACTTCGCCGATAACTACGTGCCAAACTTAGTCATCAAAGGCATAGCGCTGGCCTATAAAAAATATATCGAAACGAAAGAATAACTGGTTGCTGTATGTCTGTATTTGCAGCGGTAATGACCGGCAAGGGAACAGGGGCTATCGCCACGATACAGCTTTATGGCAATTCGGCAGCGGATATCCTCAAACAAATACTACCCCCTCAACCCCAAAAACCCGTTGAATTCACGACAGGTAAAATTTTGCTGGCTGTTATCAAATCGGGCGATAAAACAATCGACCAGGTAACAATCGGCTGCGAAGGCAACAACACATACGCCATTAACTGCCACGGCAATCCGCTAATCGTCGAAGAAATTATGCAATTGCTCCGACAGTATGGCGTCGAATTACTGACCGCCGAACAACTGCTTTCTAAAACCTCAGCAGGCGACAACACAATCGCCCTCGAAGCCAAATTGACACTGCCAAAGATCAAAACGCTCGAAGGTACGAAAATCATCCTCAATCAAATCGACTCGGGCCTTACGGCTTTGGCAAAAAACTGGCTGCAAAACCCGCCTGAAAAAATCGCTGCCCAAGCACAAGAAATCATCGACAAAAGTAAAATCGCCAAACTTATCATTTTTGGTTGCCAAATCGTCCTCGCAGGTCCGCCCAACACGGGCAAAAGCACGTTGCTAAATCAGCTCTGCGGCAGGCAAAAAGCGATTGTTGCCGACGTCAAAGGCACAACACGCGACTGGGTCTCGGCAAATTGTCAAATCGGCTCATTAGCCATCGAACTCACTGATACTGCCGGGCTGGATAGTAAATTCGCGTCCGACATTGACAAAGCGGCCCAACAGAAAGCAACAGAACTCATAAATCAGGCGGATATTGTCTTATTGGTCCTCGATAACAGCGAGCCGGCCAACCAAATCGATAAATCCTTCACAAATATACTGGCCAATAAAAAAGTCCTGATGGTCCTTAACAAATCAGACCTGCCCTTCGTTTCGCAGCACGGCAGGGAACTGCCCTGCTTATTGGAAACAGACAATATGCCAAACATAATTAGTATCAGTGCAAAACTCGGATCGGGAATCGATTACCTTTGTGACGAGATTCAGCAATTAGCGGGCGTTGAAAATTTTGACCCGAATCAGCCGATTTGCTTTACCCCCCGCCAGGAGCAGCTTTTGACTCAACTATCGAAAGTTAAATCAAAAGACGCCGCCGACTCAATCATCACAGAGTTGTTATCCGGCCCGCTGAATGTATAATCAGCCGATATGACCACAGGCAGCGACAATTTGACGCCGGCGATGAGGCAGTTTCATCAGTTCAAGCAGAAGTACCCGGACTGCATACTCTTTTTCCGGATGGGCGACTTCTACGAAACCTTCTACGAGGACGCCAAAACCTGCTCGAAAGTCCTGGGGTTGACATTGACCAGCAGGGATAAGGGCAGCGATAACCCCGTTCCGCTTGCGGGCGTTCCCTGGCACGCCGTCGATGGCTATCTGCGAAAAATGCTTCAGGCGGGCTACAAAGTCGCCGTCTGTGAGCAAATCGAAGACCCCAAAACCGCCAAGGGCCTGGTAAAACGCGACGTGGTTCGGGTCGTTACTCCGGGAACACTGACCGATGATATTTTGCTGGAAGCGAAACAGGATAATTTTCTTGCGGCGGTCTGGCAGACAAATTCCGCCTCCGCGATAAGCTGGGTCGATATTTCAACAGGCCACTTTTTCGCCCAGCAGCTTGGCGAAGACGAATTGCTCGATGAAATCGTGCGATTGTCCCCCGCCGAGTGCTTACTGCCCGACAGGAGAGGCGAATTATTCGAGGCACAGGCGAAAAAACTGGCAAAAGGTATCAGCGAACTTACCGGCGCGACGGTTACACAAAGGCCAAGCTGGTATTTCGACCCCTATCAGGCAAAACAGCGGCTGCTAAAACACTTCGGGACAGCAACATTAGAAGGTTTCGGAATCAACGACACCGACGGTGCGGTCATCCCCCCCGCCGGCGCGTTAATCGAATATCTCAATGAAACGCAAAAGACCGCGCTGGCGCATATCTCAAGCATCAAAAAAATCAGCCGGAAAAAATTCCTGCACATCGATTACACGTCACTGCAAAGTTTGGAGGTCCTGCGCACGATTCGCACTGAGGGCACAAAAGGGACATTGCTCGACTGCCTCGATTCGACACTTACGCCGATGGGAGGCAGGATGTTCCGCAACTGGCTTTGCAGACCACTATGTGAGTTATCGGCGATTGAATTGCGCCAGGACGCCATTGCTGAATTGAAAGACAGCGACAATCGGCTGATTGAAGTCCGCAAACTGCTTGGCGATATCGCCGACCCGGAGCGAATCGCCGCACGCATCGCTACCGCAAGGGCATTGCCGCGAGACCTCGTCGCGTTGGCCCGCACCTTGCGCCAAATACCCAAACTGCGCCAAACTCTGGGACAATTCAGCGCCAAACTGCTCCGCGATTTGACGGGACGATGCGATAGTATGGATGAGCTGGCCGATTTACTGGATTCCGCGATTGAGCCCAATTGCCCGCTGCGTTTGACCGACAGCGGCGTCATCCGCACAGGGTTCAATAAGGAACTCGACGAGCTTCGCTCAATCTCCCACGATGGCCAAACCTGGCTGGCAGCATACCAGAAACAGCAAATCGAACGCACGGGCATCGACAAGCTCAAGGTCGGCTTCAACCAGGTCTTCGGCTACTATATCGAAATCAGCAGATTAAACGCCGACAAAGTCCCCGCTGATTACGTCCGCAAGCAGACGATTTCCAACGCCGAAAGATATATCACCGATGAATTGAAAAAATATGAGACACGCGCCCTCGGCGCTGAGGAAAAAGCCCTCGCTATCGAGCAAAAACTTTTCGAAGAGGTCCGAATACAGGCGGCTCAATATATCCCGCGCCTTCAGGAACTGGCGGACACAATCTCGCAATGCGACTGCCTCGCCTGTCTCGCCCATATCGCCAATCGTCGCGGCTACATCAGGCCCAAATTGACAACCGATAATGACCTTCTCATACAGGATGGCAAACACCCTGTCCTCGCAGAAATGCTCGGCGCTGAATTTGTCCCCAACGATATCTCGCTCGGCAACAAGTCAGCCGATGTAATGATAATCACAGGCCCCAATATGAGCGGCAAAAGCACCTACATAAGGCAAACCGCCCTGCTGGTCCTTATGGCACAGGTCGGCTCATTCGTCCCAGCTAAAGAAGCAACAATCGGCCTTGTTGACCGCATCTTCACCCGCGTTGGCGCATCCGACGAGCTAATCCGAGGCCAATCAACCTTTATGGTCGAAATGACCGAAACCGCAAACATAATCAATAACGCCACATCGAAATCCTTAGTCGTCCTCGATGAAGTAGGCAGAGGCACAAGCACTTACGATGGCTTGTCTCTTGCCTGGGCTATCACCGAGCACATCGCCGGCAAAATCAAATGCCGAACGCTCTTCGCCACGCACTATCACGAATTGACCGAACTCTCGGAACTGTTTGCTAATATCAAAAATTGCAACGTCGCCGTACGCGAATGGATGGATGAGGTGGTCTTCCTTCACAAAATTTTGCCGGGCGGCACCGACAAATCCTATGGCATTCATGTCGCAAAGTTAGCAGGCATCCCAAAATCAATCCTCGAACGCTCTAAGGAAATCCTGGCCGAGCTTGAAACCACGTTCCAGAAAGAGGCCTCCGGCTCGCACCTTGCTAAAAATAAAACCAAAAAGCCCGACGCCGACACGCTCTTCGTCCAAAAACATAAGAGCGTCCTCGACAAACTCGCCTCCGTCGATGTAAATAACCTCACGCCGATTGAAGCAATTAATCTTCTCAACCAAATAAGAGAACAGATAATGGATGACAGAGGACCGAGGACGGAGGACGGAAAAAGGAGAACGGAATAAATGGGCACGAAGATTGAAAGCTTCCGAGACCTCAACGTATATAAATTGGCAGTCTAGTTGCAACAGGAAATCTTCGAATTAACAAAAAGATTCCCAAAAGAAGAAATCTATTCTCTTACAGACCAGATTAGGCGAGCCTCGCGGTCGATAGGGGCCAATATCGCCGAATCCTGGCATAAACGACGCTATCCCGCCCATTTCTTAAGTAAACTCTCAGACGCAGATGCTGAACAGGCGGAAACACAGCACTGGCTGGATACGTCTTTGAAATGTAAATATATCACAAGTCAGGAACACCGGGCTTTGTTAGACAAATGCATGAGTATCGGCAGAATGCTCGGCAAAATGATGAGCAATCCGGATAGCTTCTGCGGGAGAAAAGAACCCGAATAGCCATTACAACTGCCCCTCTGTCTTCTGTCCTCAGTCATCCGTCATCTGTCTTCCGCCGCCTTGCGGCCTGCCAGAGCGCCTGTTGACCATGCAATTTGAAGATTATATCCGCCGCAGGGGCCGTCAACGTCGATTGTCTCGCCCGCAAAGAATAACCCCGGGCAAACCTTGGATTGCATTGTCGTCGGGTCGATACCGGCTGTGCTGACGCCGCCATTTGTAACAATCGCCTCATCTATCGGCTTTGTTGCTACAATCGGAACGGGCAGCTTTTTCAGTAACTGAATCACTTTCCTTCGCTGCTCTTTTTTCAACTGGCTCGCGTTTGTCTCAGTGATTCCCGCCAAATCGCAGATAAGCCCGCCTAATCTTTTGGGAGCCAGCTCGAAAAGAACGTTTGCGATGATTTTTTTGGAATACTGCGAAAGCTGTCCCATCAGGTATTCTTCGAGTTGCGATTCATTCATCGCGGGGACAAGGTCGATAGTAATTTCTATTGGTGTTTTGGCTGGCCCGCCTCGCCGCACGGCGGCGGGCGAGGTCTCGCCATCGGTAAAACCGATGGCGGACAGACAGTCAACAAGCAATCGGCTTAAATCAAGAACAGCAGGCCCGCTTATGCCGTCGTGGGTAAAAAGCATCGGCCCGCTGACACTGACCTTCTTTTTGTTAACCATCGCAGATATCGTAACATTATCGCGAGAAATCCCCGCCAGTTCAGCACGCCATTCTTCAGTCGAGACAAGCGGCACAAGCGCGGGTCTCGGCTCGATTATTGTATGCCTTAAGGATTTCGCTAATTTATAGCCGTCGCCCGTCGAGCCGGTAGCGGGATAACTCATCCCGCCCGTTGCGATAATAACCTTCGAGGCCGACGTAATTTCACTGCCGGTGAAAACTGAGAAGCTGTCGCCTCGCTTTCCGATTTTATCAGCCCCCCTGCCAAATATGAACTGCACGCCGAGTTTTAGGCACTCGCCCAGCAAGGCATCTCGAACATCGCCTGCTCGTTCACTCACCGGAAACACACAGCCCTGCTCGCCTGCCTCGGCATAGCGAAGCGAAGTCGGGTCGACTTTGGTCTCGATGCCAATCTGGCCAAAAAATTCGCGTGTCGCATCAGGCGAAAACTCGTGCAGACAATGCCGCAGGAACCTCCCCGATTTGCCATACACCCTAACGAAATCATCGACCGTGCCCGTATGAGTGATATTGCACCTGCCCCCGCCCGTCAAAAGCAGCTTTCGCCCCGGAGCCTGGTTCTTTTCTATCACGACCACCGCCGCTTTGTTTTGCGCCGCGAATATCGCCGACATCAACCCCGCCGGCCCTGCCCCGATTACACAAACGTCTGTTTTCATAGTGAGATTGAGTTTAGCCGAGCAGACCTGTTGTGTCAAAGGCCACTATTGCAATTCAGCCCGCGGCGTATAGGATAGCAGCAAAAATTATGCCCCTGAAACCGAACAATTTATGTTTAATCACATTGTTCCTGACGGTCATAGCCGCAATTGCTTTTGCCAGCAATAAACCGCAGGATAAACCAACGCTATACATCGCGGTCAACGAACCAAACCATCGAATAGTAAAAGCCGACGAAATCAACCTGCCCCGAACCGACGGCCTGAATATAGTCATAGCGACGCACGGATGGATTGAAAGAACCCAGTGGCCGAAGGACTTGGCCTTCGATATCAGGGATAAGGTCGATTCAAACGAATGGGTCTGCGGCTGGTTCGACTGGCGAAACGAGGCAAGAGTCATCAACCCAAGGGACGCAGCACTATATGCACGCGACACAGCCGGCAAAATGCTGGCAGAGCAGATTTTTAAAATATCGAATAACCCAAGGCACATTCATTTAATCGCTCATTCCTCCGGCTGCTGGGCAATAACTGAAGCGGCCAAAATCATCGCCCAAAAAACAAATGCGAACATTCACCTGACGTTTCTCGACGCCTATGTCCCGTTGGGCTGGGACGTAAACTCACTTGGGGATATACCTGCCAAACCAGATAAAATTTACTGGGCCGACCACTATCTTACGCAGGATATTACGCTTGATGTTACCTATTGCCGGCTTGCCCATGCTCATAACGTCGATATTGGAGATATCACCCCCGGCGTTAAAAACCACAGGTTTCCGTTTTACTGGTATCCCGCGACAGTCCTCGGCAAATACGACCCGAATGATAAATACGCCGGCGACAAACTGTATTACAAATCAGGCAATATCGAATACGGCTTCGCCCGCTCACTCGAAGCCGGGAAAGCGAACTGGGAAAAATCGCTGAAACTCATAATGGGCAACAAAGTGGTAAAGATTGAAAAACCCGCAAAATAAGTTTCTTTCAGGAGTGCATAAAATGAAATCACAGATAACGAAATTGCTGGTTACAGCGGTCTTGACGCTAACTTTAGCAGACAGCGTGTCCGGCGAAGCGCAAGCGAAGACGGAACAACGAAAATACAATGACGTTTATAGCGGAGATAATCTCAATCATATCGCTTTTCCTATGGGCGGCATCGGTGCCGGGATGATTTGCATCGAAGGAACGGGAACACTAAGCAATTTTTCACTACGAAATAAACCGGAGATATTCACTGAGCCGACCGTTTTTTCCGCGATATGCGTCAAAGGCGACAAAAACGTCGCCAGGGTGCTCGAAGGCCCCGTGCCTAAATGGAAAATATTCGGCCCCGGACCGGATAACACAAGTTACAACGGAGCCGGTAACGGTCTGGGGGGCAGAACATACGGACTCCCGCGATTCGCAAAGGCAACATTCAAAGCCCGCTTCCCGTTTGCCGTTGTATGCCTCGAAGACCCTAAGATACCGCTAAAAATCGAAATTACCGGCTGGAGTCCCTTCACTCCGCCCGAACCTAATGATTCGTCACTGCCCGTCGCGGCATTGGAATATCGCTTCATAAATCCAACCGACAAACCCGTTGAGGCGGTTTACTCTTTTAATGCCCGTAATTTCCTGGCGACAGATGAAAAACCGGGCAAAGTTGCGAGAACTGAAAATGGTTTTGTCTTCGCCACGAAAAAAGACCCAAAAGGCAAAGCATGGGATGAGGCGGCATTCGCGGCAATCTCACTCAATCCCGACGCCAATACCAACTGCGCCTGGTTTCGCGGCGGCTGGTTTGACCCGCTGACTATGGCGTGGAAGAATATCGAACAGGGCAAATGCTACGAAAAGTCCGCCATATCAGATGGCCCAGCAAGTCCAGGCGCAACAATTTTTGTGCCTGTGAACCTGGAACCTGGAAAAGAAAAAACCGTCACGATTCTTCTCTGCTGGTTTGCCCCCGTTAGCAATCTCAGGAACGGTTCCGAAACGGGCAAAAACGCTGAAGATTCGAATAATCAGCCGACAACGTATCGCCCCTGGTATTCCGCGAAATTCACAAACATAGAAGACGTCACGGGCTATTGGCGATCAAATTATGCAAAACTTCGTGAAAAGACAAAGAATTTCAGCGATTGTTTTTACGACTCAACACTGCCTGATGAGGTAACCGAGGCGGTCGCGGCAAACCTCACAATACTGAAGTCCCCTACCGTTCTTAGACAGGGAGATGGCCGGCTCTGGGCATGGGAGGGATGCTTTGATACTGCCGGCTGCTGCCCCGGCTCATGTACCCACGTTTGGAACTACGCGCAGGCGATACCGAACCTCTTTCCACAACTTGAACGCACTTTACGCGAAACGGAATTTTGCGTCTGCCAGGATGCCAAGGGACATCAAACCTTTCGCTGTTCACTACCCATTCGACCAACAACACACGGTTTCCACGCGGCCGCGGATGGCCAATTAGGCGGTATTATCAAGGTTTATCGCGATTGGCGCATAAGCGGCGATTCTGACTGGCTTCGGGAATTGTGGCCACAAGTCAAGGCCAGTATGGATTATTGCATCGCCACCTGGGACCCCAATCACAACGGCGTTCTGTCTGAGCCGCATCACAACACCTATGATATCGAATTCTGGGGACCGGACCCCATGTGCAGCAGTTTTTATATCGGGGCTTTAAAGGCAATGACGCTAATGGGCAAAGCCCTGATCGACAATGACCCGCTCTACGGAGAACTACTCGACAAGGGACAAAAATACCTCGATGCTCAGCTATATAATGGCGAATACTTTTATCAGCAGGTCAAGTGGAAAGACCTCAAAGCAAAAAATCCGGTAACCGCACAGACCATCGACGGCGGATACACCCCCGAGGCGATTGAGATACTTAAAAAAGAAGGGCCTAAATATCAATACGGCAAAGGGTGTCTTTCGGATGGCGTCCTCGGTGCATGGCTTGCACAAATCAGCGGCGTCGGCGTCATACTCGACGAGGACAAAGTCAAAAGTCATCTGCATAGCGTCTATAAATATAATTTCAAAAAAGACCTGTCTGAACACGTAAATCCCCAGAGGCCCGGCTACGCGCTGGGCAATGAAGGCGGATTACTGCTTTGCTCCTGGCCGAAAGGCGATGAACCAAGTTTGCCCTTCCCATACAGCAACGAGGTCTGGACAGGCATCGAATATCAGGTCGCCTCGCATCTGATTACAAAGGGTTTTATCGATGAGGGCCTGCAGATTGTCCGCACCGCACGCGACAGATACGACGGCAGAGTCCGCAATCCCTTTGACGAATACGAATGCGGCCACTGGTACGCCCGCGCAATGTCGTCATACGCCCTTTTGCAGTCACTGGGCGGGGCAAGATATGACGCAATGGATAAAATCTTATATCTTAAACCCGCAGTAAAAGGCGACTTCAGAGCATTTATTTCCACAGCTACCGGCTACGGCACAGTCGGCGTAAAAAAAGACGGTAAACCGTTCTGTGAAGTCAAATCGGGCCGGATACCCTTTGAAAAAATAGAGTTTGTTGCGCCCTGATAAGCAATATCGTCGCCAACGGCACTGCTGCGGGGCTTTGCAATCAGATGATTCTATTGTATAATCTTCCTTTTGCGTGTTTTTGAAAATATTTGAATAATTGAGGACATTATGGCAAAGCTGGCAAAACTGGATGATATAGTATCACTGTGCAAAAGACGCGGTTTCATATTTCAATCGAGCGAAATCTACGGCGGCCTCGCGAGTTGCTACGACTACGGCCCGCTGGGCGTTGAGCTGAAAAACAACGTCAAGAAGGCCTGGTGGAAAAACGTCGTCCAGATGCGAGACGACATCGTAGGTCTCGATTGCAGCATCCTTATGCACCCGCTCATCTGGAAGGCATCAGGTCACGCAGACCATTTTGCCGACCTTGTTGCCGAATGTAAAAAATGCAACACAAGAACACGCGTTGACCACTTGAAAGACAAGGCAAACGATTCGGCACAGGAACATACCGAGCACATAGCGATTGCCCCCGGCGAAAAACAGGACTTGAGCAAAAAGGTCTGCCCCTCTTGCGGATTCGTAGGCGCATTCACCGAACCAATGCCTTTCAAATTAATGTTCGAAACACAGATGGGCGCAAATGCCGAGGACTCAATGACGCTTTACCTGCGTCCCGAAACCGCACAAGGCATTTTTGCGAATTTCAGAAACGTTCTCGATACCACAAGAGTCAAAATACCCTTCGGTATCGCCCAAATCGGCAAAAGCTTCCGCAATGAAGTAACGACCAAGGCGTTCATTTTCAGAACACGCGAATTCGAGCAGGCCGAACTGGAATTCTTCTGCGAGCCGGGAACCGATGACAAATGGTTTGAGCACTGGAAAGAGCAGCGTTTCAACTGGTATCTGAATCTTGGCATCAAAAAAGACAACCTGCGTTTCCGCGAACACGAAAAAGACGAACTTGCCCATTACGCCAAGGGCTGCGTCGATGTTGAATACAAATTCCCATTCGGCTCAGGCGACTGGCAGGAATTAGAGGGCATCGCCAACCGCACCGATTACGACCTCCGTCAGCACCAGCGCGGTATGCGCACGCTCAACGCCTGGTATGAGACCAAGGGTGACTTGTCGAAAATCAAGCTCAAAGAAGAGGCCGAGGACTATCTCAAGGGGCCTCTTTCATATTTCGATGACGAAAAGAAAGCCCGGTATATCCCTTATGTGATTGAACCCAGCGCTGGTATGGATAGAAGCACGCTGGCGTTTCTCGTGGATGCTTACGATGAGGAAGAAGTCCGCGGCGAAACGCGAAACGTCCTGCGATTCTCCTCGGCTATCGCGCCGACAAAAGCAGGCATATTCCCATTAGTCAATAAAGACGGCATGCCCGAAACCGCCCGCAATATCTTCAACGACCTCAAGGGGCGATTCAACTGTGCTTACGACGAAAAAGGCGCAATCGGCAGACGCTATCGCAGGCAGGATGAGGCAGGCACGCCCTTCTGCGTCACCGTCGATGGCCAGACCGCTCAGGACCAGACCGTTACCGTTCGCCAGCGCGACTCGATGGAGCAAATCCGCGTCGCCACCGACCAGCTAAAGGCCTTCCTGCGAGATAAACTGGATACGTAGCCTTGCGGAGTCTCGTGAATCTTAATGAGCGAGATGTAAAGATGATTCTGGATACAATCGACAACGCCCGATTATACCTCGGCCTGAACGCCAGCTTCGCCACGGCGTTTGAGATTCTCACGGATAAAACCCTGGCAAAAAAGGAAGACGGCAAATACGCCGTTGATGGCGAGAAAATCTACTACACCATCCAGCGATATCCCACCAAACCGCTAAACGAAGGCAAACTCGAAGCTCACCGCAAATATATCGATATCCAATTCTTATTTGAAGGCGTTGAGTTCCTTGGCTACGTACCATTGAAAGGCCTTACAACCGCCGAAGTTTACAATCCCCAAAAAGATATTGCCTTTTTCAATACGCCAAAGGAAATCACTAAAATCATCCTCGAACCGGGCCTGTTCTGCATCCTCTTCCCCGACGACGCCCATCTTCCCTGCCGCCAGCTCGCCGGCCCGACCGATGTCCGCAAAGTGGTTATAAAAATTCAAATAAAGGAATAGCAAAATGAAAAAACTTTATCTTTCAACTACGGACAAGAAGATTTTCGGGGTTTGCGGTGGAATAGCTGAAACTTACGATATCGACCCAACCATAGTTCGACTGGTTTTTGTATTCCTCACACTTGTGACATTCGTAGTGCCTTTGATAGTAATATACTGCGTCGCAGGAATAATTATGCCCCGTAAAAAATAATGGGTTAATACGGCCAACTGAGCTATTTGTAGGACTTCATAAAATCCTGCTCTTTGAGCCAGTTAATCAACTCATCTGCCAATTTGCGGTCTTCCGCAACTCGCGGGTGGTTCATCGCGTGGTATTTGAAAACGAAATTGCTGATGTTCTTGTCGCCTGATTCAAGCTGAGTAACAGCATCTTTCCACGCCCGGCCAAAAAATTCATTGTGCGTTTCCTCATACATATCGTCCAACAGAACGATATGGGCTTTCGGATAAGCAGCGCGGATTTCACGCACAAGCGAAACATAGCCATCAGTAAACTTCGTCGGAAACGGCTGGTTGTGAGTCCGGGTAAATCCCTCATCGTTATTGCCTAATTTCACAAAAACAACATCAGGTACCCACGACTTAAGGTCAGCAACAGGCGATGACGCCTTGGGATAAATCTTGTTCCACATCTCGCCCGCATTCACATCGACGTAGCCCGTGATAATCCCCATCCCGCTGACGGCGATATTCCGGTGGTCCGCTGAGAACGCCTCCGCTGCCATCGCCGCGTAGCTAAGCATCCCGTTGTGCGTTCGTCGGTTATCCCACTGGTCAGTGTTACCGTCCTCATTACACGCCCCGGCAGTCAACGAATCGCCGAAAAACTCAATCCGCAGCTTATAAACAACCGGCGCAGGCAGCCACACCTTAGCTCCATCGTCAATCTGTATGCCATTAAAATGCACGCTGCCCGCGTTGGCCTCGCTGCGTTTGGAAAGCACCAGATGATGACGACCCGTTCCAAGCCCCGTAAATGTCGTCCCTTTAGGCGACATTCCCTCATTGACCTCTACTATCGTAGTCGAATTATCAATCTGCGCATTAAAGAAGTTTTGCCACGTTGGACGGTCAAAAAGCAGCGTCAGCGTATCGCCCTCAAAATCGATACTGATTCTGCTCGCCTGCCAGACAACAACCGGCGAATTCGCGTCGGCAAAATCAAATCGCCCTTCATAGCGGAAACACTTGTCCGAGGCAGAAATCGTTTGTACCCCGTAAGTCGGCGCAACTACGCACCCGGCTAAGAGTAACGCACCCATTATTAAAGTCATTTGCGTTTTCATATATGGAATTGAATACCAGTGTCCTGGAAACTTGTCAACTGCAACTTAAAATATGTGCTTTGCGGCAGGCGTCCCACCGTGTATATTCTATGGCCTGATATGGCCATTTAAAAAGGAATTGATAATGAGCGATAACAGAACACTTATAATCCAGTTGAAAGATTTCGCAGGTCAGCAGGTAACATTATCCGGCTGGGTATATCAGGCCCGTTCCAGCGGCAAGGTGCAGTTCATCATCCTCCGCGACGGCTCAGGCCTTTGCCAGTGCGTCGTCGAAAAAGGCAAAATCCCCGAAGACGTATTCGACAAGCTCGAACACCTCGGCCAGGAATCATCGCTCACAATAACCGGCCTTGTCCGAAAGGAAGACCGCAGCGTTGGCGGCTTCGAGCTGGCCGTCACAAATGCTCAGGTCATCCACGCCACAACCGATTACCCCATCACGCCAAAAGAACACGGCGTCGATTTCCTCCTCAAGCACCGCCATCTGCACCTTCGTTCGCAAAGGCAGTGGTGTATCGGCAAAATCCGCCACACGGTCATCGACGTCATAAGACGGTTCTTCAACGATAATGGCTTCACCCTCGTCGATACACCCATATTGATGTCAGCGGCGGGCGAGGAAGAACAATCCCTTTTCGAGGTCGATTACTTCGGCAGCCCCCTTTTCCTCACACAAACCGGACAATTGCACCTCGAATGTGCTGCTGCTGCCTTCGGCAAGGTATATTGTTTTGGCCCCACCTTCCGCGCCGAAAAAAGCAAAACACGCAGACACCTCACCGAATTCTGGATGGTCGAACCTGAAGTCGCGTTTATCGACTTGCCCGGCCTTCTGGAACTCGCCGAAAATTTCGTCTCCAGTATCGTCTCCCGCGTCCTGCAGGATAATAAACCTCAGCTTGAAACCCTCGGCGCGGATATCGCAGGCCTCGAAAACATCAAGCCACCCTTCTACCGATTGACTTACTCCCAGGCCGTTGAAATCCTTAAAGGCGAAAAAACCGTCAAATTTATGGCTGAACAACTAATACAGTTGAAACAACAAAAAGAAACAATCGAAAAACGAATCGCCCAGCTTGATACCGAGCAGGCAGGCCAAATCAAGCAGTGGAAACGCGACAAGAACGCCGCTGAACTGATTGCCCTGCGCAGCGACCTTGAAGAAATTAACATCAAAATCGAAAACAACCCCAAACACGCCAAACTCGCTGCCGAATTTCAGTGGGGTAAAGACCTCGGCGGCTCCGATGAAACAATAATCTCAACAATGCACGACAGGCCCGTCTTCGTAACGCATTACCCAAGAGAAGCGAAAGCGTTTTATATGAAGACCGACTGCGATAATAACAAGGTCGTGCAGAACTTCGATATGCTCGCCCCCAAGGGCTTCGGCGAAATCATCGGCGGCTCCGTCAGGGAAGACGACCACGATATGCTCCTCAAACGTATCGACGAAATGGGCCTCAAACGCGAAAACTACGACTGGTATCTCGACCTGCGAAAATACGGCTCCGTCCCCCATGGCGGCTTCGGCCTCGGCGTCGAACGGACCGTCGCCTGGCTCACTGGCGAATCGCACATCCGCCAGTGCATCCCATTCCCGAGAATGATGGACAAGGTCTATATTTAGCCAAAAATAGATGGAATCATGGACGATACAAAAATTGCTGAACTGGGTCACGGAGTATTTCACCGGCAAAGGTATTGACTCGCCTCGGTTGAGCGCGGACTGGCTGTTATGCTATGTGCTTGGTCTCAAACGCATCGAGTTATACACCCAATTCAATAAAGTAGTGGAACAGGAACAACTCTCACAGCTTCACGAATTGGTAAAACGGGCAGGCGCACACGAGCCAATAGCGTATATCACCGGCAAAAAAGAATTCTACTCCCTCGAATTTGAAATCACAAAGGATTGTCTGATTCCCCGCCCCGAAACAGAGTTGCTTGTTGAGCGTGCAATTGAATTTTTACGAACGCGAAATGGTGAACAATTCGTTTGCGACCTCTGCACCGGCTCCGGCTGTGTCGCAGTCGCCATAGCGAGAAATTTCGCCGGTTGCCGGGTAGTTGCTACCGATATCTCAGACGCCGCTCTGGCTGTCGCTGAAAAAAACGTCGCAAAACATGGCTTGATGAACCGGGTAAAACTTTTGCAGGGCGACTTGTTCGAGCCGGTCATCGCGGGCCTCGGCCCCGCCAAATTCGACCTGATTGTGTCTAACCCCCCTTACGTCAGCGAGCCGGATTATGAGAAGTTGGCCCCAAACGTAAAAAATTTCGAGCCGAAGTCCGCCCTCATCGCAGGCCATGACGGGCTGGATATTATCAAAAAAATCATCGCCGATGCCAGCCGGCATTTGAAACCCACAGGATCGCTTATGCTCGAAATCGGCAACGAACAGGGAAATGCGGTTCGCAACCTGCTCGAAACCGCTGGATACTTTGGCGATGTTAAAATAGATAAGGACTACTCCAATCTTGACCGCCTCGCTGTCGCTGCAACAAAACCCGCTAAATAATAACTTCTCTTTGAAACGTTACGGACCCATAAAAAACCGCGTATTTGCCCAAAAAACACGCGTAGATACTCCCGAAAAGCAAGATTTTCGCTGTTTTTCTAAAAATTTTTCGCGTCCATAACTCCTTATCTGTCAAATAGTTATCGAAGGCCATCGTCCGCCATACTCCCCCCAAAAAAAACAAAAGATTTTGCTTGCTTCCGCAGCCCTATTATGGTAGATTACATACGTTTAAGAGAGTCACACATCACGTATAGGTGTGTGAAAAATGAGGTGAGTGGGTTATGTTAAGAAGGAGAGTGGTGTATGGGCAAATATTTTAGTGCAATTCTTTGTGTTCTTGTTTTATTGTTTGCTGTATCAACTGTTAATGCGTCTATCACCGGCTGGAACTGTGCTGATGATGGAGATGGCGCAATCGTAATGAGTCCGGCAACTTGGACGGACAATGGGAGTCACAATTACGACCTCTCAATGAGTGGCGCACAGTACTGGGGACCTGGGCACGTGGCTGGTGAATTCACGACCGACACTGACCTTGATCCTACAGTTCGTATCATCGAGGACATCAGCAACGACACGACCTTCGATTGGGCTGACTACCATATCACCATTGGCATGACTCATATGTTCACATTTGTGAATGCAGGTCTGCTGATGCCGGATGGTTGGACAGTGACCATTGGTGCTGTGACCAACGGAACTATACCGAACGGCGGCGGTGATGGCTATGTCGGAACTATCGACTACGTCAAAGGTCCCACAGGCGATGTTGTTGCCATGGGCGATGATGGTACTTTCGACCTCAAAATATCATTCTCCGGAAGTACGTCATTCTGCCTGCAGCAGGTTCCGACACCGGAACCGGCAACGATTATTCTGCTTGGGCTTGGTGCGGTAGCAGCCATCAGAAGGAAAAGAGCGTAAATATAGCAGACATACTTGAGCAAACAAACAAAAAAAGCTCACGCAATTTAGCGTGAGCTTTTTTATTTTATCTTCCGGCAATAACCCGCCGGAGTTTTAAGCCGTAACGTCGCGTATCTCCTCGTAGAACTTCGCGTATTTATCCTTGTCCGCAGTCTTGCGCATCTCAATCGCCGCGCGAGGATGCTCGTTCAGCATACCCGTAATCATATAAGGTATCAAATAGCCCCACTCGATATCCTTTTGCATCGGCAGCATCTGCTCTTCTATGACCCGCAGAATCGGCCCCAGCTTGAACTTCGGATTCTTCAGGAAACTGACCAGCAATTCGAGCGGACAGTTACCCGGTCCCCTGCCTATGCCATACAATGACGCGTCGAGGAAATTGGCGTTATGAATAATCCCCTCAATTGTGTTGGAAAACGCAAGCTGCATGTTATTATGGCAGTGCATACCTATTTCTATGTTCTCAGGCAGATGCTTGCGGAACAGCTTAACAAGATATTCTATCTGCTCGCAATACATCGCGCCGAAACTGTCAACAACGTAAACCACATCAACAGGACACTTCGCGAGCTGGTCCAGCGCCTCAATCGTATCCGGCTCAATCTCCTTCGATATCGCCATTATATTGACCGTCGTCTCGTATCCAAGGCCATGACAGCGGTTTACCAGCTCGATTGCCTTATCCATATCTTTGACGTATGTCGCAACCCGGATCATATCGATGGGGCTTTCATCCGCTGGAACAAACTGCTGTTCTTTGACACGATGCGCATCAACCATAATACTAAGCTTCATCGCCGATTCTATCCCGTCGGTGATTTCCTTTATCTTTTCATCGTCACAGTATTTCCACGCCCCGAAATCCTTCGGCGGGCAAAGCTCCCTGCTGCTGCGGTATCCTATCTCCATATAATCTATGCCGCTCTGCGACAAAGCCCTGTAAACCTCGCGGACAAACTGGTCCGTGAAATAATGATTGTTCATCAGACCGCCGTCCCGTACCGTGCAATCCATCAACTTTATTCTTTCTCTGTACACGTTGTCCCTCAACCAATAAAAATTATAGTTTCCCTAATACGTTCTCAACCACGTCTTGTTTCACTTCGACGGCCCACTGTCCCTCCATGCGGTGGACTGCACCTATTCTATCAATTAAAATGAATCTTGGCCACTTATTTATCGCCTTTTTGTCGCGATTTATTATATCCACTATTCCCACCTTGCTGATATTTGCGGGAATTGCAGCCGGGACCCCCAGTGTCGTCAGGACCTTCCTGATTCTCGCGAGCCGTTTCTCATCGCCCAGCCCCATCTCGATTTCAATCATCCCCGCCGCGATAATCCCGATTCCCACCGCCTCACCGTGCAGCAATTCAAAACCGCTTCCCCACTCTATCGCGTGGCCTATTGTGTGCCCGTAATTGAGCATCCTACGCTGGTTTTTCTCCGTCGGGTCCGCCTCAACCACCTGCGCCTTGATTCTGCAATTATGATACGCGACCTGCTCCAGCACATCGGCCCGTCTGCGCAAAATAGCGTCAATATTGCTTTCCAGAAACTCGAAATATTTCTCATCCGCTATCAGCGCGTGCTTCACCGATTCTACCAGCCCCGCCCTGTATTGCCTTTCATCGAGCGTCTTCAGCGTCGCCACGTCGATATAAACAGCCGACGGATGCCAAAAACAGCCGAAGGCGTTTTTGCTCAAGGACGAATCCACGCCCGTCTTTCCCCCTATCGCCGAATCCGCCTGCGCCAGCGTCGTCGTCGGTATCTGTACCACCCTCACCCCTCTTTTGAATACCGCCGCCGCAAACCCCGCTATGTCGCCAACCACGCCCCCGCCCAGCGCAATCACAACCGTATCCCTCCCCAGATACGCATTCTCCATTGCCTCAACAATCAGGACAAGGGTATTCATATTCTTCGACGCCTCACCGGGCTTAATAACGTAGCTGGGAATGTCTCTGCCCGAAAGAAGTTTGTCGAGATGCCCCGCCCCGACCACGTTAGTGTCAGTAACAACAAATTTGCCGCCTGCGGTGAGCTTGTCGAATCCGCTCTCGCCAAACTGCGATTCTATCTTCGACCAGACAGAACTCAGGATGTCCGTCCCGATTTCTATCCGGTATTCACCCGCCTTCGTCTCAGGAACTTTTACTGTTAATTCTGTCATTTGGTTTATTTCTCTTCGTAGGGCGGGGTTTACCCCGCCGATTGCAAATCTAATATCGTATAATTGATTTAACCTTATAACCCGCCAGCTTCTTAATCCCGTCAAGCTCCGTCAGCTCGATAAGAAACACCACACCAGCTATCTTGCCGCCTAACTGTTCAATCAGTTCGCACGATGCCTTTATCGTCCCGCCCGTTGCCAGCAAATCATCCACCATCAAAACCTTCGCCCCCGCAGGCACCGCGTCTTTGTGCACCTCAACCGTGCTCGTCCCGTATTCGAGGTCGTATGTTACGCTCACGGTCCTCGAAGGCAGCTTCCCTTTTTTGCGAACCGGAACAAATCCGACGTTCAGCTTTGCCGATATAGCCGCACCGAAAATAAAACCCCTCGCCTCTGTTCCCACCACATATTGTATCCCCGCGCCGACAAAATCCGCCGCCATCGCGTCCACCGCCGCCCTGAATGCCTCCGCATCGCCCAGCAATGGCGTTATATCATAAAACAAAATCCCCTTCTTCGGCCAATCAGGCACCTCGCGAATATACTTTTTCAAATCCATTCTGTCCTTGCTCATAATATCCGTGCTCCTGCTATTGTTTCCTAATGTTCCTCCTTTTATTTTACCACTATAAATTACAGTATCCAGTGTTAATTGCCTCCCCGCCGCCCCCCCCCCCCCGGCCGGACCTGACCCCCCAAAAATCAAG
>Ga0265316_10000272_pt1 | contig 58100 bp, 51 predicted proteins | sample 4522metaG_FD_202092 | JGI IMG/M metagenome (GOLD analysis project Ga0265316, IMG submission 202092) | Rhizosphere microbial communities from Carex aquatilis grown in University of Washington, Seatle, WA, United States - 4-5-22 metaG | ecosystem: Host-associated > Plants > Roots > Rhizosphere >... | reverse complement strand
ACTGTCACGGGCGGCATTTCCAACTATGGAAGCATCGCGAACCTCGGCAATGCCGGCAATTACGAGCTGGGATCGGTGAAGAGCATTGCGGGAAACGTGATCACCTTGGACTGTGCCTTACAGAAGGCGTACACCGCGACCGGCAAAGCCCAGGTTATTCGCGTCCCACAGTACGACACATTGACCATCAACAATGGCGCATCCATCACCGCGCCGGCCTGGAATGGCGTGATTGGCGGCGTGGTAGCGGTCCAGGCGGCGACCACCCTGCAAATCAATGCAACCGGATTAATCAATGTCAGCGAGCTGGGCTTCCACGGCGGTCTCCCGCACGCCGGCGGTGGCCTTGCAGCGGTGGATGCCACGGCGTACCGTTCGGACCTCGCTACCGGTACTGGCAGGGAAGGCGGCGAAAAGGGCGAGGGCATCGCAGGCTGGCCGAACCACGACAGTGCTGCGAACTTTCCCTACCCCTATGGCCGGGGCGCGCCTGCCAACGCGGGCGGCGGCGGCAACTGGCACAACGCGGGCGGCGGCGGCGGCGCCAATGCCGGAATTCCTGCTGACTGGACAGGTGAGGGCGTGATGTTGAGCACCTTGGCGGGCGTGGTCGGCGGTACGGCCGCGTGGCTGCTCGACCCCGGCGACATCGCCAACGGAGGCCTCACCACCTCCTCAGGCGGTGGCCGCGGCGGCTACACCTACTCGAACGCCGCTCTTGATCCCACGATTGCAGCTGGGGCACCGGGGCAGGGTGGCTGGGCGGGCAACGACCGACGCGAGCGAGGCGGCCTGGGCGGGCGCCCCCTGACAAGCAGCCCAGCCGGACGGCTGTTCATGGGCGGCGGCGGCGGCGCGGGCGACGAAAACGATGGCAAGGCGCTCCAGGGTGGCCGGGGCGGCGGCTTGGTGTTCGTCGTCGCGGGGACAGTAACGGGCGCTGGAAAGATCCAGGCCAATGGCGCAGCCGGAGGCGCCTCCAACTCGGCAGCCGGCACTTCGGGCGATGCACCGGGCGGCGGTGGCGGCGGCGGCACAGTGGTCGTTCATGCGGCCACACTGTTGGGGATCTCAATCGAGGCCAAGGGTGGACCAGGCGGAAGTCAGACCGTCAACAATGTCAATGAAGCCGAAGGTCCAGGTGGCGGCGGCGGCGGTGGTTATGTCGCCGTATCTGGCGGTGCGCCAGCGGCGGTCTCGGCCAGCGGCGCGCTGGGCGGCACGACGAATTCGCCCCCCATGAACAAGTTCCCCTCCAACGGCGCCACGAGAGGCCACGACGGCGTGACCACCGGCGACGCCACGATCATTGCCTACTGCACGGCCGGTGCAGCGCTGGATACAGCGATCACCGGCGCACCAGCGACTCCCACCAATATCGCGGCAGCCTCCTTCACATTTGGTAGCAACCAGAGCCCGGTCACCTTTGAGTGCCGGATCGACGGTGGGGCCTGGGCAGCCTGCCCTACGCCCTACACAATTCCCGCGGCGATAGCGTCGACTTTGCTTGACGGGCCACACACAATCTCGGTGCGCGCCAAGGATGGCGTCGGTAACGTGGACACCACGCCTGCAACCTACCCCTGGGTATTGGATCGGGTGGCGCCGATTGCGCGCATCGTGGCCGCACCTGCGCTTTCCACGCCCAGCACCACAGCGCAGTTCACACTCTCCAGCGACGCCGTGGGCGAGGAGATTGTCTACCTGGAATGCCGACTCGATGCCGGGGACTTCGCGTCGTGCCCAGCCGACTACACCATCACGGGGCTGGCCGTGGGATCGCACACGCTGACGGTGCGTGCACGAGATCAGGCCGGAAACGTGACCGCCGTTGCAGACCAGCCCAGCTACACCTGGGTGATAACCGCGCTCTTGGATGCCGGGGTCGACGCGCAGACAGCGGACGCGACGACTGACGCTGTCATCGTGGTCGACGTCGGGACCGATGTCGCAGTCGATGCCGGGGTTGATGTTGGTACTCCAGACGCCGCGACGCCTGACGTTCTGGTGATACTCAAAGATTCGGGTGCACCCGACACGAATCCCGACGTCGTCGTGACGTTCCAGGATGCACGCCCGGATGTCACCGTGGTCGTGGTCGACGTTGCCGCCGACCGTTCCCCTAATATCAACCCAGATGGGGCCTCTATCGGTACACCGGATGCCGCACAGTCGGATGCCACCGATGCAGCTTCCGATGCGATCACCGACGCAGCCTTGATTCGCGCGGACGTGCAAACGATCGTCGTGGACACGCGACCGGCCGACGTATTCGTGCCTCCCTCGACGCCTGATGCACTGATTGCCCCTCTACCGACGCCTGACGCCGCCGCGCCGGTCATTCCGACTCCTGTAACGCCCAATCCGGCCGACGAGCCGAAGGTCTTGGGTTCCGGATTCTGCGCCGTCAATCCAGCGCAGAATAGCGCCCCGGGGCTCTTCACCTTCTTCCTGGTGGCCGCCTTCGGACTAGCCGTTCTGCGCTGGCGACGCTGACAATCGCCCGCTGACTACGGGCGGCCGGTTGGTCGCCCGTAGCAGGTAGACACAGGCCGTGATCCAGATTGCCAACTGCATGCCCCCGTAGGCGCTGTCAAACGGCGACGGCAGCAAATAGAGGCCGCCCGGCGCCGCGGTGCTACACACCATGGCCGCTAGTAGGGATCCGGCCCAAACCTTCTGCGCCTCCGAGGCGCTCTGCTTGGCAAGACGAAACAGTGCCATCATCGGGATGAGCAAGAGCACGTCGTCGTACCAGCCGTGATAGGTCCAGAAGCGCGCTGCAAAGGAAGCAGCGCTCATCAGCAGCCAGGGGTCGGCACGCCGATGCCGCCAGGTCCACGCCCCGAGAAGCCCAAGGACAACGAGCGATCCGGCCGTATTCCAGGAAGATAGCCCCATGGCGCCGAACCACGAGTGCATGTTGGCGTGGCCGTGATGGGCGGCGCCCCAGGTCGCGATGACTTCGGATCGCGAGAGGAACTCCCGACTCAACTCAACCGCGCTGACAGTTTGTGCGAGAGTTGGCGCTACCGTCAGCCCGGCGTAGGTCGCCAAGATCGCGATGGCCCAGAGGAATCGCTTGGGGCGGAAAAGCACCATCCAGAAGAAGGGCGCCGCCACTGAGGGCTTGACCAAGGCCCCGACGAAACACAGGACAGCCAACGCCGCTGGCATCCCGCGATCATCGCGCAGCAGGATGGGCAGGCTGGCGATCAAGCAGGCAACCACGGGTACGGAAAGTTGCCCGTTCCCTGTGGCGGCGCCGGTCGCGTACATGGCCACCGGCAAAAGCGCGAGCAAGCGCCGCTCTGCGCTGGTCGTGGCCCCGCTGTCTCGCAACACAACCCGCGCCAGCCAAATCAACGAGCCGACCGTGATCAGAGCCCACAGCCAGCGCGCTGTCGCGAAGCTGGACCAACCGAGGATCGGCCACAACATCGTCATCGATGCGGGTGGGTACGAGGCCGAGCCGATCACAGCGCAGACGGCCTTTCCGGAAAACAAGGCGCGTGTTTCGACGTAGCGTTCCCACAGATCTCTCGCGCCGAGATTTTCCAGACCGGGCCTCGGCGGGTCCGCCGGTGACGGCTGCCAGAGAAGGCGCCACGTCTCGTAGGTCAGCCAGCCCGCAGCCGCCACGGCCATAAACACCACGGCCCACAACAACACCACAGAGCCACGCCGGCTCCACCACGCCAAGACTCGGGCGGCGACGGGCAAGGGGGATTGATTGTCCGGCTCGCGCATGCGCAACCTATATCACGCGTTGCAAAGCTGCGAACACCGCGAATCGCACCCGCGGGACCGCGCGGGTCCCGCGGCGAACGGAGAGATTGGGCTGCGAATCTACTGCGACCAGGTGCCCGCGCCGATGTCCAGCTTCCAGGTGGTCAGATAGGTCGGCATCGAAACCTTGGTGCCACTGAAGATGAGCGGCTGGAACACGTACCCCGCTTGATCGTTGCGCAAGCCGGGATTGGTGGTGTCCTGGTTTCCATACCAGTGATCACCCCAGTAGACAAAGACGGTGCCTTTGCTTCCCACAATGGGCTGAACCCACGTGCTCTGCGACATCCAGGTCCGCTGGTCGGAGATGGTGTTGCTGGGGTCGGACACGGGCGCAATATATCCTTGGCACGTCCAAGGCCCGGTCATGGCAGACGCGGTGGAGTAAAAATTGTTATTGGCTCGCCATCCGGTCTTGTTCGACCCGATCCAGTAGTAGGTGCCGTTGGACTTGAATACCGCCGGCGATTCCGAGCCGCCGGAGGTGCAGTTGATGGCTGAGTACTGATTGTCCGATTTCCAGCTATGGCAGTCGTCGGCCAGTGTGAAAACGTGGGCACTTTCCGTGACGACGTAAGCAACCGTGTCGTCAGCAAAGGCACCCATGTCGCTGTGCTCGGCCTTCGCTCCGCCGGGGCCCAGGAGCTTCCCCTTGTAACTGTACTTGCCGTTGACCGTGGTCGAGGTCGCGTACACGACTTCCTTGTCTGCCTGATAAGTGATATCGGCCGCATGGGCGTACAGAACGAACTCCCCGGTGCTGGGACACTTTATGATGTGCGGTCTCTCGCCATTTCGGCCTGCCGCGAGGTCGGTGCCCGGCTGCTGGGGCAAGATGATCCCTTCGTTCTTCCACGTCGCCATGTCCTTGGATGAATACATCGAGAAGCCATGGAAGCTGTTGTTGTCCTCCTTGCTCGCGCCGGCGGTGTACTGGAAGAATTCGCCGTGCATGTAGAAGGTGTCTCCCACCTTGATGATGCCACCGCCGTGGGCATTGACCGCCTTGCCGTCGGAGTCCATGAAGATGATCCCCGTGCTGAGCGGGCCGGAAAGAACCCCAACCGGACCTGCTCCAGTGGGTGTTGTGGATCCGCCAACACCAGTCGATCCGCCGGAGGCAGAGGCCCCGCCGGACCCGCTCTTGCCGCCAGCCCCGCCGCTCGCGCCACCCGAGGCGGAACTCGTACTCTTGCCGCCAGCGCCGCCGCCAGCCATCCCGCCCGCGGCCGTCGCGCCGCCGGCAGTCGTCGCGCCGCCAGCAGTGGTCGCGCCGCCAGCTGTTGTTGCGCCGCCGGCTGCCGTCGTGCCGCCGGCCGCCGTCTTACCGCCGGCTGCCGTCTCGCCGCCGGCTGCCGTCGCGCCACCCGTGCGCGTGGCGCCGCCAAGTCCGCTGCCGCCTGCGCTGGTCGCGCCGCCAGCGACAGTCGTGCCGCCTGACGCGGACGTGCTGCCGCCTGTTTCAAACGCGCCACCGTTTGCGGTCGTGCCTCCGGTGCTCGAAGCACCTCCGCTTGCCAGATTGCCTCCGGTTTGCGCAACCCCACCCGACGCATTCGCCCCGGAGCCGCCCGTAGCTCCCGCGCCTCCCGCGGAAGGAATGGTCGTACCGGCACCATTGTCGGACGAGCACGCCAGAACCAACGAGCCCGACACGAACGCCATTGCCAAGAGTCCAGTTCGCTTCATCAAGTTATTTCTCCACCTTTGGGGTCGAATGATCCGCCGTTATAGGGGTTCCGTGAGCCCCGAACGGGTCACGGATTCGCATTGTCCCCTATTCTCGCCAGCGATTCCCCAATTTAATGATCCCACCGGTACGCGGCGCGTCGCCCATGCCGCCTCGTGTTGCTAGAAATCGTCGTCGGACAGCTTGCCGGCACGCGGCCCCGCGGGCTTCGCTGGCGGGCTGGCAGCGGGCGGTGGTGACAGCGACGGTCGCACGTCGTTCCCATCAGAGCCGGAGCGTTCTCCCCTCCGATGCGACGGGGCGTCCTTCCATGGTTCACGAAGCGCCACCCGAGAGTGCCTGGCCGGGGCAGCCTCCGCGGACGCGTTGCCTCTTGGCTTGCCAAATGCGCTCGTCGCCGATGCTGCGGGCTGGGAAGGCGAACCCGGTAGCGGAGTAAGCGCCTCCGTCTGAGTTCCAGTCGCGCCTGGCGCCGCCGGAGGGGTGACCGCTGGAACGGGCGCAGGGGCTGGCGAGACGGTGTGGTGAACCGGCGCCAGCGCGGCAGTTTGCCTCGGGCGGATGCGTTGCACGGCCATCGCCACCCCGATGCCCACGATGACCGCGAACCCCGCAACGAGCAAAGAACGCCGGCCTGGAAGCATCACAAGCCCCCGTAGGCCAGACAGCGGCACCCGGAGCAACGAAGGCCGCACCTCCGCAACGATCATCTGACGAGCCGGCGTCGGCGGAAGCGCGGGTGGCTGAAGATCCCCACCTGGTCCGCCGCTCGACGCGCTCTCCTCTTCCGGAGCACGCGCGCAGTAGAGCATTGTCTCTTGGTGGGGATTGGACGGCTCCCGGTGCACAATCACTGGAACGGCGGACCCAGACTGGTTTGGTGCGGGCTGGCGCACGGAAAGCGCGGGCATTCCACCGAGTGGGGTGAGCGAACGCGGTAGAGGGCTCGCCGGCGCCAGTTCTTCTTCGACCGCGCTCACCATTAAGTTCATGTCGGAATAGCGATGGTCGGGATCCTTGGCCATCGCCATTTCGATAATGCGCACCAACCCAGGCGGCAAATCAGGCCGGAACAACGTCACGCGCGGAGCAGGCTCATTCAAGATGCGGTGAAAGAGATCGGGCCCCGGCTCGCCCGGAAACGGCATCTGTCCGGTCAGTGCCTCGTAAAGCAGCACGCCGAAGCCGTAGACGTCGGCGCGCCCATCAATGCGTGCCACGCCCAGGATGTGCTCGGGAGACATATACGCGGGTGTGCCCATGGCCAAACCCGGGGCCGGGCCTGCCGCAGAGTCCATCACCCGTTCCACCATGACTGAGATGCCAAAATCCAGCACCTTGGTGGTCACGATGCGCCCGTCGGGTCCAACACAGATGAAGATGTTTTGCGGCTTGAGGTCGCGGTGGATCACGCCCTGGGCGTGGGCAGCCGCCACCCCGCGCATGGCAGGCAGAAGCAGCGCCGCGGCTTCGCTGACGCCCAGAAATCCCTTGCGCGCGATGTAGACACCAAGCGGCTCGCCGTCGAGCAACTCCATCACGATGCAGGCCATTCCCTCATGTTCAATGACGTCAAAGACCGTCACGACATTGGGATGGTTCACCCGACTGGCGGCCAGCGCCTCGCTGTGGAAGAGCCGTTGCGCTTCGCTCGTGGTGGCCAAAGACCGCAAGATCACCTTCAGGGCGACCTTCTTGCCAGTGTGTTCGTTGGTGCCGGCCCACACCGCCGCCATTCCACCCTCGCCGAGCAGGTGGTCAACGCGATATTGTCCGGCTACGAGCTGCCCGACTTGCAAGATCGTATCGAGTGTCGTGTCAGGCTTGGCTTTTGTATTCCTCACGCCGGAAGTCTCCCTATTGTTTGGATAGCGCCTGACCAGGGACGTTGCGAAAAAAGATCAGCGCATAAATTGCGTGGCGGGTCCTGACGGCACAAAACCATTCGCGAAGGTGCCGTATTCGGCATTCATTCGCCCGCACCCAGGTTGCATTTGCCCGCACCGGGTTGGTTTCCTGCACTTGACAGGCCCTTCAAAAAGTTTCGCAGGAACTGATCGCCACAGTCGCGATAGTTTCTGTGGTCCGGCCGTCGAAAGAACGCACCGATCTCGGCTTTCGACACCTGAAAGCCGGTCTTGTCGAGAAGCGCGATGATATCGTCGTCTTTGAGCTCGAAGGCGACTCTGAGCTTCTTCAGCACCGTGTTGTTGGTGACCGGAACTTCGATGGGCTGCGGCGGTCGGCTTTCGTCTTTGCCGCGCTTGTATATGATCAGGCCATTCAGAAAGTGCGCGATCACGACATCGCTGCACAGGCGGTAGCCGTCATCGTCTTCTTTCTTGAGGAAGGCGACTATCTCAGCCTTGCTGACTTCGCGGCCACCGAGCCGGATAATGTCAATGAGAGCCGCGTCACTGATGTTCAGCAGATAGCGGAGGCTGCGGAGGACGTCATTGTGGATCATGGCTATTTCGCCCTCCCTACCTTGAACTTCTTGCCCTTGATACGACCGGCGCCGAGCTGTTCGATCGCGCGGTCCACACTGCCCTTGGCGATCGCCACATAGGAAAAGCGATCGTGAATCTCGATCTTGCCCACGTCGCTGCCTGGCAGTCCGCCCGCTTCGCCAGTGAGCGCGCCCAGGATGTCGCCGGGACGCATCTTGTTCTTGCGGCCGCCCGAGATATAGAGCGTCTCCATGGTTGCGCCCGCATGAGCGGGCGTTCTGGCATCGGGCGCATCGGCACCGGTGCGCGCGGCCACTGGCGTCGCCTGACGTTCCAGCGTCGACCCGATCGCGGCCTCGATCGCCTTCGCCTTGGCGCCGTCCTGGGGACCGACCAACGCCACCGCGGTTCCCGCCTTGCCCGCACGGCCCGTTCGTCCGATGCGATGGACGTAGATTTCGGGCTGAGACGGCAGCTCGAAGTTCACCACCAAATCCAGTCCTTCAATGTCGAGGCCGCGCGCGGCGACGTCCGTCGCCACCAGCACCCGAATGCTGTGATTGCGAAGTTTCGCCATCACGAAGTCGCGTTCCTTTTGTTCCAGATCGCCATGCAGGGTGGCGCTGCTGACCCCTGCGGCAGCGAGCGCCTGCTCAATGCGGGTGACGGTCTTCTTGAAATTGCAGAAGACGATGGCCGATTCGGGCGGGCTCGCTCGCAGCAGCGCCAAGAGCGTCTCAACCCGACCGGCGTCTTCCACGTCGTAGGCTAGCTGGCGCAAGAGAGTCACCGGACCCTCCGAGTCTCGGACGGTCAGGCGCTGGGGATTCTTCTGATACGCCTTGGTCATCGCCTCAATTGAGCGCGGATAGGTGGCGGAGAAGAACACCGTCTGCCGTGGCACAGGCGCGCCGCGCAGGATCTTCTCCATCTCTTCGCCAAAGCCCATATCCAGCATGCGATCAGCCTCGTCAACGACGATGGTCGCCACGCGGTCCAAATTCAGTGAGCCGCGTTTGATGTGGTCGAGGGCCCGACCCGGCGTTCCCACCACCACGTGCACGCCTTTTTCCAGCGCCGCCAGCTGCGGATTCATCGGCTGCCCGCCCGAAAGGATCAGGACCTGGAGATCCGCTTCACGCCGCCCCAGCTTGCGAAAGTCCCGCGCCACCTGCGCGCACAGCTCGCGGGTCGGACACAGGACCAGGGCCTGCGGATGGCGTTCTTCCCGCTTCAGCTTCTGCAAGATCGCCAGGGCAAAGGCGGCCGTCTTCCCGCTTCCGGTGGTGGACTGCCCGATCAGATCTCGGCCCGCCAATAGAAGAGGAATGGCGCGCACTTGCACTGGCGTCGGCGTGGCGAAGCCCAGCTCGGCCACCACCTGCAGCAAAGTGGGGGACAGGCCAAGCGCGGCAAACCCGGAGGCCTGGGCCGGTTGAAGAGGCACGGAAAGGGACGATGTCATGGCCGGCTGATAGCGCCTGCGCCGGGAAAGTCCATGGATTTCGTCTACACGTCCATGAGGACGATGCCGCAAACCCGTGAGGCGCCGGCCTGATCCAGGGCCGCATGCAGAGCACCACCGCGGGTCTGGCGCGCGCGGGCTGCGATCACGATGCCGTCGGCCGCATCTTGCAGCAGGGGCACATCGAGCCCGGTGACGATCGACGAGGTGTCGATGACCACGTAGTCATAGGCAGCGCGCAGACTAGCGACGGCCACCATCAGGCTGGGCCCGTGCATGGGCAGCCGCGCCTCGGGGGCTTGGTGTACGGCCAGTACGTCGAGATCATGAGCCCCGATCTGGCCAACCGTCCAGACGCGCGCGGGATCCATTCTGTGCTGAACCAGTTGTTCAAGAAAACAGCCCGGCGGCAGAAAGCCAAACAGCTCGGCCATCGCCGGACGTCCGGTGTTCGCCTCAATCAACAACACCCGGTGTCGCCCAGATTCCGCCAAGGCCCAGGCCAGATTGATGGCACAGGTGGTCTTGCCTTCGCCATCATTCGCGCTGGTAACGACGATCACCTTGGGATCGCCCCGATCCGCCAGTCTGTGGCGCAAGACCCGAAAACTGGCAGCGCGTGCCGACAGGGGCTTGCGCAAGATCACAGCACGTCGGTCAATTTCCACCGCGGTTCTGATTCGAACGCGTTCGACCAATGCCGGTCGCGCTGTCTGGCCGGAAGGGTTGGCATCCCGGCCGCTGCCCACAGCCGCAATCGCTTCACTCATACCGGCCTCCGAAGCACCTTGGTCTTGGCTGCCACTTGCCGGTGCACCGGCCGAAGATCCCGGCGTGACTCACGCGGCACCTCGGCCAGAAGCAACGGCAGCCGCAGCCGCTGCAGATCAAACCCGGCGCGCAGGCGATCGCTCAGAAACACCAGACCCAACGATAGACCGAAAGCCAGCGCCGCCGCAGCCGCCACGCCCATGGCGCCGATCTTCAAACGGCCGTGGCGCTCGGCACGAACGGGCAGGAAGGCCGGGTCGATCACCACCAGCTCGCCCGTCTTGTCCTGAATGTCGAGCGTCGCCTCCAATGAGGCCTGGAATTGTTTGCTTTGGATGACGGCCAATCGATCCCGCGCCTCGGACACACGGCGGTCCATTTCGGCCAATTGATTGCCCAGCTCAAGCAGGCGTTTGGGATCACGTTCGAGGGCCTTGGCACGCGCCTGCACAATCTGCTTCTCGATGGCGGACAGGCGCTGGCGCGTGGCCGGATCGGGCGCGGTGGTCTCGGTTGGCGCTGGCGCCGCGGGCAAGGGCGCGGCAGCGACTTTCTTGGCTGCGGCAATGGCCTCGTCGATCTTGCGGAGACGGTCGCGGGCGGTGGTCACAGCGTCGTTGGCCTGGCGCACGTCCGGATACTCAGCCGTGAACTGCTTCTGCTTCTGCGCCAGATCGCGCCGGGCCGCAATGAGATCCGCCTGGGCCGCTTCGCGTTCGGCCAGCAAGGCGCTATCGATAGACGCGCTCGCCACTTCGGCTTCGTGCTTTCCCGATCGTGCCGACTCGCTTCCCCTGTCGCGAAGCCGGGTGGCCCGCGCCTCCAGCCGAGACACCATGCCGTCCTGCGAATTGAGCTTGGCTTCGGCATTCGCCGCGCGCAAAGACGCCCCGGGTGTGACCGGTCCGGTCCCCGTGGCAAGCGCCATCTCCGGATGCCGCCCCAAGAACTGTGAGAACTCCGCCTCACGCGCCCGCAGGACCTCCTCGGCGGTTCGCTTCTGTGTGTCGAAGAACTGCTGGGCCTTGACCACGTCCTGTCGCCGCCAATCGCGATGTACATCGAGCAGCATGTCCGCAGCCCGCGCGGTCACCGCCTGGGTCAGCTCGGGCGATTCGTCCTCGAAACTGATGCGAAAGGTTTCACCGCCGCTCGACTCGAATTTCAGGTACTGCTTGCGCAGATCCTCGGCCGCGTCCATCGCCCCCGTGCGCATCACCTGGTAGGGATAGAGATGGAACTCCTTGACCAGACCAACCAGGCGTTCGCGAGTGAAGAGCATTTCCTTCAGGCGCGCGGCGAGCTGACGGGTGGGATCAGCCTCGGTCTGCGAGACGAAACTGGCCCCTGGCGCCGGTCGATAGAAGAGCACGACCTCAGATCGGTAGATCGGGCGGACCACCCGCAAGATGCCAGCCGTTGCTCCCAGTCCCAGCAGGAGCACCAGCCACAACACGCGCGAGCGCAAGGCGCGCCCGACCATGCACAAGGCCGTTCGAGGCCCGAACCAGTTTTCCTTTTCGCCCGTCACGTTCTGTCTCCCGATGTTGGATGACGCCGCGTATGCGGGCGGTGCAGAGTTCCGAGCGATAAACCGCCAGCGCGCCGGACGTCGTCCGCGTCGTACAGCCGGGGATCGAAAGCCCCCACGAAAAGCAACGCCAGCACCAAACCAACGGCCCCAGCCGTGGCTGCCTTGCGCCGCAGGGTCCGCGCGTCGCTGTGTGGCCCGGCGCTATCCCCCTGCAAACTGGCCAGATGAACCCGCGTTCCGGCCTGCTTCTCCTCCGCGGCTGCGGCCAAATCGAGTCGCGCATGCTCCTGTTCCAGATCGGAATGTTGCCGGTCAAGTTTGGTCAGCCAGGCGCGCAAGAAGGCCACCTTCACTTGCCGCCCCGCTGTCGGGCTGGCAGGCGCAGCCATTTCCATAGCCGCCAGCTCAGCCTCAGTGCGCGTGGCCGCGGCGCGAGCCTCGGCGGCTGCGGCATGGGCTGCCCCCGCCTCACGACGTGCCTTGTCGGCATGGCGCCCCAGCTCGGCCTCCGTCACCAGCAGCCCAAGATCGCGCACCACCACCAGGGCCTGTTCCGGCTCGTCACCGCGGAAAGCAATCACGATGCGGGCTGACCGCACGGGCGAGCGTTCCAGACGATCCTCGGCGAAGTAGTCCTGGACGATATCGATGTCGATGCTCTTGCGCATTTCGGCCAGCGCGAGCACGGGGCCTTTCGCGGCCTGCGAACGAAAGAGCCCGTGCTTGTCCATGACCGCCATCAGGCGAGACGACGTGAGGGCAACGTTTTCGACAAAGCCGCGCAGATCCGCGCGCGAAAGCCGGGTTCGATCCGTCGACAGGGAGTTTTCTCGCAGCAACAGCTCGGCCCGCGCAACGAACGCCTGCGGCCGACGCAACTGCAGAGCAAAGAGCAACGCCCCCGCAAGCAGGGCAAACGCCAAAGTCAAAGCCGGTCGCCGCCCGGCCCGACGCACAAGTCGTAGCCCCTCGGCCACCCACTCGCGACCTTCCGGCTCGTCCCCCACCCAGCCCATGTGCGCTCACCCGAGCAGAACCCGATCAAGGCGCAGCAGCTTGAATATCGACAGGGGCTGGTCGCGCAGACCGCTCACAGTCACCGCGCCGCCGTACTCTTTGGCTTTCTTGTACAGGAATACCACCGCACCCACGCCCGAGCTGTCGATGAGTCGTAGGCCCGACAGATCGACGATGATACGGGGGTGCCGCTCGGCCAGCAGGGCATCGATGGCTGGGCGAAGATCCGGAATGGTTATCGCGTCCAGCTCGCCCTCGATGCGGAGGGTCGCCACGCCATCCGCCCTACTCGTCGTGAATTCCATTTGTCGTCCCCTTGCCAGAAAGCCCCGGCAGCCCTGCTGGGCATTCGCAAATTCGCTTACTCAGCGTGAGTACATTGGGTCGCCCCGCCCGATAGCTCACTTCATCCATTAAAGACCGCATTATGAAAATGCCAAGCCCTGACTCCGGTAGCGCATCCAGATCGGGCACACGCGCAGTGAGCGGATCGAAGCTAGCCCCGTAATCCTCGATCGTCAGACGCAGTACACTGGCTTCGATGGTCATGCGCACCCTTACGATGTCCGAGGGTCGATCCTGGTAACAGTGAAGCGCAATGTTATTGAAGACCTCACCGACCGCGGACACCACCTGGTCGGTGAACCCATCGGCCGGAGCATTCCCGCCGCAGACATCTGCGACAGCCACCTTGCAAAAGGCCGCCACCGCGCGCAGAACGACGTAGCGAAAACCAATCTCGCCCGGCGCCTCGACGCTTACAGTTGCCCCGGGTTTCACGTTGGGCATGTTAGCACGGGATGAACTCCTGACAACGTGCATGGTGATCGGCGCGTTTTGCCTCCATTTGCCAGTAACACTCAGGGGTGCGCGGTCATCCTTGGGTCGCGGCGTTTTTGACTCCATTTTCTGCTCGTGTTATCAAGATTTGTTTAACTCAGACAACCATCTTTGCGCCAACCCTTGTGCGTTGGCAGAGGTATTGGACACATGATTCGTCGCCTGTCAGTTCTCCACGGTTTCTTGGCGTGTGGTCTCTTCCTTGTGGGCTGCGAAAGCACGACGGTCGATAGGCCTTTGTTTGGCAACGGAACGGGAGGCGCAGCCGTTGGAACGGGCGGCGTCAATGTTCCTACAGGCGGCATCGTCAGCAGCACAGGAGGAAGTCCGACGGTCACGGGTGGCCTGGTCATGACCGGGGGCGTGGTCACAACCGGCGGCATCGGCCTCCAGGATGCCGGGTCGGTGGCGACGGGCGGCGTGACGATTGGCCTCGACGGAAGCGCCACCGGAGGGCAGACCACCCCGCCAAGTCAGGCCGCAGCTGCCATCGCGCTTGGCAGCAGCCACACCTGCGCGCTGGCGAGTGACGGTACGGTGAAGTGCTGGGGCAGCAACCTTTCAGGGCAAATCGGGACAGGCACGACAACGCCTGCCTACCTGGTGCCGACCGCCATTGCTGGCCTCACCAGTGTCACCCAGCTCGCCCTCGGCGGCGGCCATAGCTGCGCTCTGCTCGCGGACTACACCGTGAAATGCTGGGGCGGCAATGCAAACGGACAGCTTGGCTACGCAACGACCAGCCAGTGTATCGATCCCGGCGACGCGACATCGAGCGTGGCCTGTTCGTCAACGCCGACGACTGTGCCAGGGCTGGCCGGGGTCAAACAGATCGCCGTCGCAGGTGAGGAACAGAGCCTGGAAAAATGGGGACATTCGTGCGCCCTGCTCATCGATGGCTCGGTGAAGTGCTGGGGAACGAATAGCACCGGCCAACTGGGCGACGGAACGACCATTGACCACCCGACCCCAACTTTGGTGCCCGGGCTGACCGGCGTGGTTCAGATTGCGCTTGGCAAATACTATTCCTGCGCCCTCCTGCAGGTAGGCACGGTGAAATGTTGGGGTTCCATCGCTCAGAGTGACATCGCGGGCTCTCCTGGCTCGGTTCCCGCCTTGGTCGATGGGCTCGCGGGTGTGACGTTCATTGCCGTTGGGGGCTTGCAGATCTGTGCCGTCTTGTCTGATTCGACTATGAAATGCTGGGGTTCAAACACCTACGGGGAGCTGGGCGATGGAACGATGACCGATCGCCAGGTACCGACAGCGGTGCCCTCGCTGACTGGGGTCGCCTCGGTCTCGCTGGGCAACGAACACAGCTGCGTGCTGCTCAAGGATGGCAGCGTGCGGTGCTGCGGACGAAATGATTTCGGCCAGTTGGGCAACGGCACAAACGCTCCCCTGACCTCGTTCACCCTGATTCCAAGCCTGAGCGGCGTGGCCCAGATCGCGCTCGGCGGAGCCCACACCGGCGCGCGCACGATGGACGGCGCGGTGAAGTGTTGGGGCAGCAATAGCAGTGGTGGTCTTGGCGACGGAACCCGGGTCAACCGAAGCATTCCGACATCGGTGGTTGGCATCGTGGGAACCGGGGGCCAGGCCGACGGCGGGGCGGGTGGCGCAGGCGGCTCCATTGACGGAGGCAAGGGTGGTGCGATGGCTGGCGCTGACGGCTCGGCCGCGGGCGGGACCGGCGGCTTCGATGCGGGCGCGGATGGCGTGGCTGGCGCAGGAGGAACCGGCGGTCTCGACGCCAACTACGACAAGAACATGGCCGGTGCGATGGCAGGGGCCGGAGGCAGCGACGCGGGTGCCGATGCCTACGATGCCTACGTCGCCACCAGCGACGCGAACGCCGACGCTGCGGACGCTGACGGCCCGGTTACGGACGCGACAGCTCCGGACGCAGGTGGAGATGCCGATCTGGGAAGCGCAAGCTGCCCACTGCCCGCCAATCCAGCTTTGCCCACGACCGACCAGCATGTCACGGGCGCCATGCCAGCTGACTACACCGGCGGCACGCTGGTGGCCGGAACGTACTACCGAACACAGCTCACCAAGTACTCGGACACGGCCGCCTACACGGCCGACCAGCGACAGTCGACTCTGGTACTCGATTCCGCTGGATCGTTCACTATTGTCGACGTGGATCTCTCGTCATCGTCGGAGCCGATACTGTGGGGCCATGGCACCTACGCAACCGACTCTACGATGTTGAATGCGAATTTCGCCTGTCCACAGACCGGGCTCGTGCAATGGCCGTATACAACGACCGGCGCGACGCTGACGATATACGACACCACCAACAAGCGAATCGGCGTCTACACCAAGTTGGCGGTCGACTAGATAGATTTCACAGCGTCAATTGATACGCCAGGTAGCCCTGGAACAGCCTGTCGCCGACAATTCCTCGGCCTGCGGAAAGCAGGACGTGGTTGTGGGGGGTGAAATCGAGCACCAGGCCGAGATTGAAGCCTAGGTTGGCGTTGCCGCCGGCTTTGTCGGGGGTGGTGTAGAAGATCTCGCTGCCAATCGTCGCAAGGCTTGCCATGCGGCGCTGGACTTGCCAACCGACGTACCAATAATTGCGATTCCCGGCACCGGGGTTCACCCAAAATCCCCCGCCGCCGTAACTGGTCCAAGGGCCGAGGCTCTTCTGCAGCCAGAGCGGAATGAAGACATGCAGATGCCCGGTGCCGAGCCCGGATGCCGCCTTGCCGGTCGGCAGCTCGAACTGTGGGAATGTGCCGACCATCAGCCAAGCCTTATCTTCGTCAACGAAGCGCACCTTCACGCCCAGCTCGACATCGCCCTTTCCATAGGATGTGGGGCCACCGCTCGGCCGCGCGTAGGCCAACGGCGCGATCACGTGGAGTTGAAGCCCGGGCCAGGCGCCGTAGTTGACCTCGATGTGCGGGGCGGTTCCAGACGCGTCCGAGCGGGTTATGGCATGCTGGGTTGCCAGGTAGAACTCCCAGTGGCGGAACTCCACTGGCTCGGGATCATCGGTCACATAGGGCGGTCCTGCGTGCACCAGCGCAGGCGCGCTCACAAACGCGCAGACAAGCAACACTCGGCGCAGGTTGATCGCCGTCGCCATCTTCCCTTCCCAGAGTGTCAGGCAGAAACGGATCGCATCGGGGAGTGCCCCACGCCTTGCGGGTACTGCCCCAAGAGGTTGCCACCGAATTTCGTCAGCCGACTCAAGAACTCTACCCGCCCATTGCCCGGCGATGCGGGCACCGAACCGCCGTAAAGTCGCCCCAGAGCATAGAACTTCATTGTCGCCTCCAGGCGCAGGCCGGGCACGAAATCGTAGCTGACGCTTCCGTCCGGCGCACCAATGCCAGCATCCGCAAGAGTCAGCGTTATCGTCATGAAGTCTCCACCCAGTCTGATGCCGCTGCCCGGAGATTAGGTTCCGGATCTGGTGTTCTTTTCGCTTCGCGTCCGACGAGTACAACAATTCCGAGAGCCGGACGTGCTGTGGCTAGCACGACTGATTCAAATTCGGACCGAGCCGGCGCGTCGCGAGGGTCTCGACCGCAACGAACGACGAGGGCGAATACTTGACGTATTCAACCGAGGGGTGAGGCCGCGGGCGAGGACCGCAGCAGCGACGGCGACGGGAGAACTTGAATCGGTAGTGCTAGGTCGCATTCCGGAAGCGATAGAGTTCGGCGGGCCGGTGCAGGACGCCGGATTGGATCTGTCCCGTCGGTTCCAGGTGTCCGGTGGCAAGCATTCGCCGCCGAAAGGAGTCCTTGTTCAATGCCCGGCCGAGGACGGCCTCGTGTACGCCCTGAAGGTCGAAGAGGGTGAATCGCTCACCCAACAAGGCGAAGGCTATGTTGGAGTAATCGAGCTTGCCGCGCAGGCGCTTGACGGCAAGCCCCAGAATGGCGGCATGGTCGAAAGCGAGCGACAGGGCCTGTCCTTGTTGGGAGTGGACTGTGACGGGATCTCCCTCCTCACCAGGCCAAGTCACGTCGATGGCGGCCATCGTGGCATCGGAATTCGCGCGGGCAGTATCCTGAAATTGTTCAGCCTCGACCAGCGCCAAGTACGCCGTCGAGATGACACGCGTGCGCGGATCCCGATCCACCTGACTGAAGGTGCAGAGCTGTTCGACGAACACGCCAGCGAAGCCGCTCTTGTCGCGCAGTACGCGCATAGCGGCGTCGTCGAGCGACTCCGACTTGCGCATGAATCCCCCGGGTAATGCCCATCGATCCTTGTGTGGGTGTTCACGGCGCTTGAGCAAGACCGTGTGAAGCCGCCGCTGGAAAGCGGACACCAGCACCACGTCCACCGCCACCGAGAAGCGATCAAAGGCTGCGACATCGTGCTTGGCGAGAAACTCCGTCTCGGATCGATCTGGGTCCGTACGCGCAGGTCCCTTGCTCTTCGGGCTGAATTCCTGCCTAGTTTGCACGGCTTTCTTCTTCATCTAGGCGATCTCCTGTGCCATGAGCAGCCTGGCGCCTGCTTCGCGTAACTCCAGCATGGCGCGTTCGCCATCGCCCGGCTTGAGGTTGACGGCCCGGCAGCCGTCCGTCACCAGGGTCACCTGCAAACCCAAGTTCAAGGCATCAAGCGCCGTGGCGCGCACGCAATAGTCGGTGGCCAGTCCTAGAATGGCGACCGCGTCGACCTGCTGCTCGCGCAGGAATTCTCCCAGCCCCGTGCTCTTGCGGCATCCGTTGTCGAAGAATCCACTGTAGCTGTCGATGGAGGGATCGGTGCCCTTGGGAAAGACCTTGGCAACGCATCGCGGATCCAGACCCGGGTGGAATGCGGCCCCGTTGGTGTCTTGCACGCAGTGAACTGGCCACAGGACTTGTGGCAGGCCGGCCAATTCGGACAGCTGGAAGGGGGCGGCCCCAGGATGGTTGGCGGCGAAACTGCCATGGTTAGAGGGGTGCCAGTCTTGCGTGGCCATGACCATGGAAAAACGAGGAACCAGTTGATTGGCAATCGCCACGACTTCGTCACCCTTGGGCACGGCCAAGGAACCTCCGGGACAGAAGTCGTTCTGGATATCGACCAGAATCAGCGCGTTCATGTGGAACCTCCTTTCGCATCGATGGATTGGGCAAGGCTGTGCAGCTCGGCCAGCTCGGGAACGAAGCCACCCGGCGTCTGATTGAGCGTGCCGGCTCCCAGCGTGAGCGGTTTCATCGCCCCTTTGCCTCGGCGGCGCTCTTGACGAGTGCCAATCGCCGTTCGGCCAGACCTCGTTCCAGTCCCACGGGATACTCGTGGGGATTCTCGAGGCGCTTGGTCCATTGGGATAGGGCGGCGAGTTGCTCCCGGGTTCGCGTGCGGGCCTGCGCCGCCGACGGCGTGTCGTAGACCCGCCGCCCTTCGCGGAACACGGGAACCAGCAGCTCTTCGCAGGGCAGGCCGGGGGCGATGTCCTTGCGCCGCGTGTAATCGCGCGGATCCACCAGCTCGACCGGCCCGGTCGGCGGCGCCACTTCGTCGCAAATCACATCGGCCACGAAGAGGTTAGTGGACGGATCGTGGTACCGACGCACCTGTTGGATGCCAGGCGTGGAAATCTTCGCGGATTGTTCGCTCAGCTTCACGCGATACGACCAGGGGGCGTTGCCTTCCGGCCCCCGAATGGCGGACAGCTTGTACACTCCGCCCAAGGCTGGCTGGTCGTGGGCGGTGACCAGCTTGGTGCCGACGCCCCAGACGGTGATACGCGCGCCTTGCCGCCTCAGACTCTCGACGAGGTGTTCGTCGAGATCGTTGGAGGCTACGATGGCCGCGTCGGGGAAGCCCGCCTGATCAAGCTGCTTGCGTGCCTCGATCGAGAGCCACGCCAAGTCGCCGGAGTCGAGTCGAATGCCTCCCAACCGCGCGCCACGTTCTCGCAAGGCCAGTCCAATCTCGATGGCGTGGCGAACCCCTGTCAGGGTGTCGTAGGTGTCGACCAGAAAGACCGTGTTGTTGGGCATCGCCTCGGCGTAGGCTCGAAATGCCTCCAGCTCGGAATCGAAGGACATGACCCAGCTGTGTGCATGCGTGCCGCGCACCGGGATCCCGAAACGATAGCCAGCCAAGACATTCGAGGTGGCGGCGCAGCCTCCGACGTACGCGGCCCGGCTTGCGGTCACTGCGCCGTCTGGCCCTTGAGCGCGGCGCAGCCCGAACTCGAGTACGGGATCACCGCCCGCGGCTCCGCACACGCGTGCCGCTTTAGTGGCCACCAGGGTCTGAAAGTTGATGGTATTGAGCAGTGCCGTTTCGACCAACTGGGCCTGCAGCAGCGGGCCCTTTACGCGCACCAGCGGCTCGTGCGCGAAAACCAAGGTACCCTCGGGGATGGCATCCACGTCCAAGCGCAAAACCAGGTCGTCAAGGTAGCGCAGGAATGCATCCGAGAAGAGCGGGCGCTCGTCGTTGCCGCGCAGGCTCGCGAGATAGGCCAGGTCGTCGGCCTCGAAGTGCAAGCCGTCGAGGTAGTCCGCCACGTCGGCTAGCCCACACGCAATGGCATAGCCGCCGTGGAAGGGTAGCTTGCGAAAGAAGAGATGGAAGACCGACTGGTGCTCGGCCCGGCCCGTGGCGAAATATCCTTGCGCCATGGTCAATTGGTAAAGGTCCGTAAGGAGCGCGCGTGAACCGACCGTCGTTCGATGGGTCATGGTGATGGTCCTTCTTAGATACTATATACATATATGTGTCACGCATCTTTGACAAGGTCGAAGATCTGAAGCACCGAGCGCCCACTTTCTTTCTTGAGTCTTGCTCTTCCTTTCATCGCGGGCCGAGTGTGATTGTCCCGCGCTCTGGCGTGCTCTTCACTTCGCGTTGGATCGGGGCGCTCGCCCCGAGGCGTGCGCCAGCACCGCAAGAAAAGCGTCGCCGTAGCTGGCCAGCTTCTTGGGGCCCACGCCGGAAACCCCGAGAAATTCCGAGCGTGTGCGCGGACGCGCGGCTGCCATGGCTAGTAGGGTGGCGTCGCTGAAGATCACGTAGGCCGGCACCTTGCGCTTATCGGCCAGGCTCTTGCGCAGGGTCTTGAGCGTCAGGAACAAAGCCTCCGCTTCGCTTGATGGCGCCTCGACTGGCGCGGCTGTGACGGCCTTGCCCCGGCGCTTCGGAACGGCTTTGCTCTTGGCCACTACGTCGAAGCCCGCGCAGGTGTCACAGGACGCGCGGCAGGACCCCATGGCCTCGCCAAAGTAGCCGGCCAAGGCCTGGTGCCGACAGGTGCTGGCGTCGGCCAGGCGGAACATCTCGCGCACGCGGGCTCGGTGTTGCTGCAAAACTTCGGGCGTCGTCTCCTGGTTCAGGTCGAACAGGCGGTCGTAATTGCACACGTCCGCCCAGGAGTAGAAAAGCACGCAGTCACTGTCCACACCGTCGCGCCCCGCGCGGCCGATCTCCTGGTAGTAGCCCTCGATCGAGCGGGGCATGTCGCGGTGGATGACATAGCGAACATTGGATTTGTCGATGCCCATGCCGAACGCAACGGTTGCCACGACCACGTCGGCTTCGTCGCAGCGAAAGGCGTCTTGCACGCGCGTGCGTTCGCGCGGTTCCATGCCCGCGTGATAGGCCACCGCGCGGGCGCCGTGGCTGCTGAGAAATTCCGCGGTCTGCTCAGTCGACTTGCGCGACAGGCAGTACACAATGCCGCTCTGGTCGCGGCGACTGAGCACCAGACGCAGGATGCGGTCGCGCACGCCGGGGGCGTCGTCCCCCTTGCGGTAGGCGGAAAGATGCAGGTTGGGCCGAAAAAAGCTGCCGCGAAACGTGGCGGGTCCCTGCATGCCGAGTTGCTGGCCGATATCGTGCACCACCTGGGCGGTGGCGGTGGCAGTAAGCGCCAGCACCGGAGGATTGCCGAGGCGGGCCTTGAGCCCAGATAGATTGCGATAGGCGGGCCGAAAATCGTGCCCCCATTGGCTGATGCAATGGGCTTCGTCTACCGCAAGCAAACGCGGGCGCACACGCCCCATGAGCGGGCCGAGCGACGCCTCCAGTCCCTCAGGCGCGGCGTAGACCAATTCAAATTCGCCGCGCAAAACCGCGGCCATGCGCCGGCTGCGCTCATCAAATTCTAGGCTGGAGTTGAGAAAGGTCGCGCGCAGGCCCACCTCGCTCATGGCGTCGACCTGGTCTTTCATGAGCGCGATGAGCGGCGAGATGACTAGGGTCGTACCGCCGAGCAGGCGCGCCGGAATCTGAAAGGTGACCGACTTGCCCGCGCCCGTTGGCATCACGCCCACGCAATCGCGGCCAGCCAGGACCGTGCTGATAATCGCTTCCTGTCCTGGCCGAAACGAGGGATAGCCGAAGATGTCCCGCAGCGCCTGGCGCGCCCGCGCGAGATCGGCTTCGGGCTTTTCGGTCTTCAGGCTGACCGCGATGGCGCGCAGGGCTTCCAAATCGCTCGGGGTGAACAGATCGGGTCGCGCCCGCCAGCCCGCGCGCAGACGATCGAGATCCGCATGACAGACGACGCGCGCCCGCTCGCCGCGCCCGACGCACTGGCGCAGGTCCGCGATGGCGGCAAGCACTTTGTCGCGGGTAAGCGGGCCGGCAGAAGCGTCGTCAAACAAGCTGAGCGGACGCTAGCACCCGCAACGTCATGGGGCTACGGCCCTGAAGGACTCGGCTTGGTCACCAGCCCATCGGCAATCCGCGTGGCCATCCTGCGAGTAGTAGAAGGCGGCCACCAGCGTCTCGCCCACGCGGGTGGACAACGCGGCGAAGGTGCGCTGGCGCGCGCCGCCGATCTGACGGTCGCTGGTCTCTCGGGTAGGAGTAGGCAAGTGGTGAACGAATGCGTTGTACCCTGCGATCCTGCCGTCTGAACGCAAGACTGTGATTCCGTCGGCGGCCAGCATGCCCTGAAGAAGGTGGCCAACCGCTTGCACAGCCGCGCTGGTCTCTTCACTCGGCCTCTCGTGGTAGCGGCGGATGAGGTTCGCCACGTCGATGGGTGATTCGAGCAGCAGGCCATCCACAAAATGGGAGCCGCTCTCTCCAGTCGGCGGCAGCACCGCGACCAAGGCGCCGTGAGAAATGTGCAGCATCTCAAGAAATGCATGGCGAAAAATCGTGCACACGTGTTCGCGCAAGGGTAACGGGACATCCTGGGTCGCGGCGCCGACCAGCCTTTCCAACACCAGCGGGGCCGGCATCTCCGTGCGCGCCCCTGACAGGTAAACGTAGCGCGAATTGCCCTGGCTGCCGCGCAGCTCGAGCACACTTTCCGCGAGCTGGGCCACGGCCACCACGTGCACCGACGAATCTACGATCGAGCGCAGCACCTCAAGCGGCGTGAGGCTGAGCACGAAGGCATCGCCGCGAAAGACGCCGTAGCGGAACATGTCGACGGCTGACTCGACGAAAATGAACCATTCCGCGCTGGCCAGTGGTGCGCAAAGCTTGAGTGCTTTGCGGATAGTGGCGGAGTTCAGTGGCCCACTTCCGATGGGGACAATTTCACGACCGCCCAGCCTCTTCAGAAGTTGCATGCGATCGTCGGTGATGAACACGATGGGCGACAGAGGGATGCGCTCTTCGCGATAGCGGGACAGGCTGACGACCAGTTCGGCCACCGCACGCGCAATCTCGGGCCCCGGCATGGACTCTGCCTGCAGAAATTCCCCGACCGCTCCTGTCAGCAGGTGTCCGTAAGAAATGACCGCGGGAGTGGCCGGCGAAGGCATGCCCCAAGTCTAGGACGCAAAACGCCTTTCGCACGAATCGAATCGTGCAGTGCTAACATGGCGCCATGACCGACGATTTCCTCTATCGCCAGATTCCCGTGCTGGGCAAACGTATCCATCGATATGGCTTGTCCACGTCCACTGGCCTGGACGAGGCAGGGGTGCGTGAAGGGCTTGAACGAGGCGCCAACTACATCTTCTGGAGCCCGGGCAAGAAGTTTCTCAAGACCGTGATCAAAGACGTGGTCATGCCCAGGCGCGAACAGTACGTCCTCTGCACCGGCCCGATTATCGGCTATTTCGCCGGCTCTGTCCGCCGCGCCGCCGAGAAGGCCTTGCGTGCGAGCGGCAGCGACTACATCGACGTGTTGCAAGTCTTCTGGGTCAACCGCATGTCGGTGCTGTCGCAATCGGTACTCGACGAAATGGTCAAACTGCGCGACGAGGGCAAGGTGCGCGCCATTGGAATCTCCACGCACGACCGCAAACTGGCCGGTCGGCTGGCGGAAGACAGCCCCCTTTCCATGTTCATGATCCGCTACAATGCCGCCCACCCAGGCGCCGAAGTCGACATCTTTCCCCATCTTGAACGGCGCAAACCCATGGTCGTCGCGTACACCGCCACGTGCTGGCGCAAGCTATTGCGGGCGCCCAAGGGCTGGACCGGCAAGGTCGCCACACCCGGCGGTTGCTACCGCTTCTGTCTCAGTAGTCCGCATGTGGATGTTGTCTTGTCGGCGCCCAAGACCGCCGCACAATTGCGCGACAATCTGGCCGAATTGGAGAAGGGTCCCCTTTCCAATGAGGAAATGACCTTGATGCGCGATTTTGGCCGCGCTGTGCATGGGTGAAAACGTGCTTCTTCGCCTCCTCTATCTTGCCAACGCCGCCCTTCTGATTGCCCATGAGATCGACTCGGCCTACTGGCACGAGTGGGACTTGTTTGGCTTGGGCGGCGGCATCGGCGTCTTTGTCCTGCTGCACATTCCTCTCGCAGCCGCCGTGCTGTGGGGGTTCGGTGCCCTTCAGGCTGGCGCCCGCGCGGGCCTGTGGATGTCAGTCGTGGTTGCGGCTGCGGGTCTCAGTGCGGGCACGATTCACGGCGCCTTCCTGCTGGTCGGGCGCCAGGAGTTTCGCACCCCCGTCTCAATGGCCGTGATAGCCGCGACGGCGCTTGTCTCGCTGGTTCAGATGGGGGCCACGGCTCGCGCTTTGCGCCGGTGAGTGAAAAGGCCCTATCCCCCTGTTCCTCCCGCGGTCATCTCCCGGTCCAGCGCCTTGCACGCCGCTGTCAGCGATGCCTTGACGATGTCTCTGTCCCGGCCGGCGCCGAAGTGGGTGCGTCCGTCGCGGCCGCGCAGGCCCACGTAGGCGGCTGCTTCGGCGTCGGCGCCGTCGCCCAGGGCGTGCTCGCTGTAGTCAACCAAGTGGACGCCGGCGCCCAATGCCTTGGCCAGGCCGTGCACGAAGCCGTCAATCGGACCCGTGCCTTGGCCTTCTACCGTTATCGGCTTCTGCCCGTCCGTCAGGCGCGCGCGCACCACGCAAGCGCCCTGGCGGGGGTGGTCCACTGTGAAGTCCACGACTTCGAAGCGGCCGCTTGACAGATATTCGCGCTCAAAGGCCGCCAGAATGGCGTTTGCCGTCAACTCCTTGCCGGTGGCATCGGCCATTCGCTGCACCACCTGACTGAATTCCACGGCCATGCCCTTGGGCACACGATAGCCATAGCTTTGCTCCAACACATAGGCCACGCCGCCTTTGCCGGACTGGCTGTTGATGCGAATTATGGGCTCGTATTGCCGGCCCACGTCCCCTGGATCAATGGGCAAATACGGCACTTCCCATTTGCTGGTCTTCTCCATCGCGGCCAGGCCTTTGCGAATGGCGTCCTGGTGCGAACCGGAAAATGCGGTGAAGACCAACTCGCCTGCGTAGGGATGGCGCGGCGGCACCGGCAATTGATTGCACGCCTGGAAGACCTCGACCAAGGCCGGCAAGTCCGACAAATCCAGTCCCGGGTCTATTCCCTGGCTGTACAGATTCATGGCCAAGGCCACGACGTCCGCATTGCCGGTGCGCTCGCCATTGCCAAACAAGGTGCCTTCCACGCGCTCAGCACCGGCCAGCATGGCCAGCTCGGCCGCGGCGATGGCGCAGCCGCGGTCATTGTGGGTGTGTACGCTGATGATCACGCAATCTCGCTGGGCCAAATGACGGTGCATCCATTCGATTTGGTCCGCGTACACATTGGGCGTGGACATCTCGACTGTGGCGGGCAGGTTGACGATCATCTTCCTGTCACGCGTGGGCCGCCATTCCTCGGCCACGGCGTCGCAGACTTCCGCGGCAAACTCCATCTCGGTGCCGGTGAAGCTTTCCGCAGAATATTCCAGCACGATCTCGCTGCCCGTCAGTTTGGCCGCCTCCTGCCGCGCCTGCCGCACGCCGCGCACGGCGATCTCTTTCACACCTGCCTGGTCCAGGCCGAAGACCACCCGGCGTTGTACCGTCGACGTGGAATTGTATACGTGCACGATGGCGCGGCGAACACCCTGCAAGGCCTGGAAGGTGCGCGCAATCAAGTGCTCGCGCGCCTGGGTCAACACCTGGATGGTCACGTCAGCGGGAATGTGGCCCTGCTCAATCAGCGCGCGCACAAAGTCGAATTCGGTCTGCGAAGCTGCGGGAAAACCCACCTCGATTTCCTTGAAGCCCACCCGCACCAGGGCCTGAAAGAAGCGCAACTTGCGTTCCATGCCCATGGGTTCAGCCAGGGCCTGATTCCCGTCGCGCAGGTCCACACTGCACCAGATGGGTGCGTGGTCCAGTGTGCGTCCCGGCCAGGCACGGTCAGGCAGGTGCACCAAGGGCGCGGGTGGGTATTTGCGAGCGTCGAATGTCATGGTCAGTCTCCAGGCCCCGCTTCCGCCGGAGATGGCCACGGCCTTTCGCAGATACGAAAAACCCCCTCCGGCTTCCGCGGGAGAGGGTTTCGAGGTTCGTCGTTCTGCGTCCTACCTCAGGCCTCTCCCGCGCTGCTAAGCAGCAGTCCCGAGAGAAGTAGGGTGGTCGCAAACAACATGGCCAACTGCAAATGTGCGCGCGGCTCAGCCGGTCGTCAAGAAGAAACACAATTGCGAGGGGTGGCGGCGGCCTCTAAAGTGGACTGCGCGACCACTTCCGTGATTGGATGATGCATGCATTCATTCGTCCGTTTCGGTTTCGCCCTATTGGCACTGCTCGCGACTGCCCCGTTCGCCCAGGCCGGCGACGGCCTGGCTCGCACCCCGCCCATGGGCTGGAACAGCTGGAATAGGTTCGGCTGCAACGTCAGCGAGAAGCTCATTCGCGGGGCGGCCGACGCGCTTGTGTCGAGCGGAATGAAGGACGCCGGATATCAGTATGTGGTGATCGATGACTGCTGGCAGGTCAAACGGGACGCGGCGGGAAAAATCGTGGCCGACCCCGAGCGCTTTCCCTCGGGGATGAAGGCGCTGGCTGATGCCATTCACGCCAAGGGTTTGAAGTTCGGCATCTACTCGGACGCCGGCACCATGACCTGTGGCAAGCGACCGGGCGCCAAGGATCATGAGGTCCAGGACGCAAAGACCTACGCCGAGTGGGGCGTCGACTACCTGAAGTACGATTGGTGCAACACCGAGGGACAGGACGCGCACGACGCGTACGCCAAGATGGGCCACGCCCTACGCGCAACCGGGCGGCCGATTCTTTTTTCCATGTGCGAGTGGGGCAACAGCAAGCCGTGGACCTGGGCGCAAGGCATCGGGCACATGTGGCGCGCGACCGGCGACATCCAGGACTGCTGGGACTGCAGCACCGATTGGGGCGGCATGGGCGTAACCCATATCATTGACCTGATGGCCGATCTGTATCCCTTTGCCGGTCCTGGCCACTTCAACGATCCCGACATGCTCGAAGTCGGCAATCACGGACTTACACTGGTCGAGAACCGGACTCACTTCAGCTTCTGGGCCTTGTTCGCCGCTCCCCTGATGGCCGGCAATGACGTGCAGGCAATGAAGCCGGAGATCAAGGACATCCTCACCAACCGCGATGTGATCGCGGTGGACCAGGATCCCATGGGCATGCAGGGCCGCCGGGTGCGCGACAGCGGCGCCTACGAGGTGTGGATGAAGCCGCTCGCCGACGGCTCACGCGCCGTCATCCTCTTCAACCGCGGCAGCGTGGACGCTCCGATCGCGGCGCTCTGGGAGGACATTGGACTTGCCCCCGGTGCCAAGGCCGCGGTCCGCGATCTCTGGAAGAAAGCCGACCTCGGCAGTTTCACTGGACGCTTCGAGCCGAAAGTCGTTCCCCACGGCGTGGTGATGGTGAAGATCACGCCGCAGTTCTGAGTCACTCCCTGGTTCTCACCACACCATCGTAAACGTGAAGGTGTTGTAGAAAATAGTGAGCACGGAGCCGCCCCAGGCGAGCGTGTAGTCGTCGGCGCTGCTCGAAATCGGGAAGATCACGCTCTGCACCGCGGCCACTTCAAATTGGCGCTTGCTGCCCAATCGGAAGGTGAGCAGCGACACTTCGGGGCCGAAAAAATAGCCAGATTCTGGATGGAGCCAGCCGTCGTCGGTGTTTCCATTGGTCCAGCGCTTGCCCAATACCACGCCCCCTGCGATTGAGTAGATGGTCCCCAGATTGAATCGGAAGGTCACGGGGATCTCCATCAGGGTGACCGAGTGGAGCTGGCCGAGCGATCCGTAGCGAAGGCGAAGACCCGCGCGAAAATCGACCTGCGGGACGATCCCGACATTGAGGAAGACGCCCAGGCTGCCCTGCCCGCCTTTCCAACTACCCTTCCTGCCGACCGACAAGCCAGCACCCGCTTCAACCGCGAGATGGGCTCCCTTGCGCCCGGCCCATGCGAGCGCCTCGGCCGATGGATCAATGAAAACCCGGGTCATTCGGCCCGCTCCCACGTCAAGACTTCGCTCTTCCACGGTGCCGTCCTGCAGCTCGACGCGGACATGGTACGTGCCCGGATACAAGTCGGGCATATCAAGCGGCAGCATGCCCTTGTCCTGGCCGTCCACGCTGACCTTGGCCGGCCCGACCGCTGCGACGTGAATGCCGCCGGTCATGACCTGAGTGATGTACACGGGACGACCGGCATCGGTGACCTGCCCGGGAACAAATGGCGGTGCGGCGGGTTGCGGTGCAGGCATGGCGGCCGGTGCTGGGGCCGGGGCAGCCGGAGCGACAGCTGGTTTGGCTGCCTCGGCCGCGGGCGGCTCCCTGGGTGGCGCGGGAGGCTCGGCCTGGCGCTTCTTCATCTCGGCTTCAAGTGTCTGGATCCGCTTCTCGATGTCGCCGCGCCCAGGACTGGATGGATTCTCGATGAGGTAGTTTTTGTACAAATCGAGAGCGCGCTGCAGATCGCCCTTGCGCCGATAGCACTGCGCAATGTTGAAGAGAAAGGCTGGATCGCTGCGCAGCCGGTATGCCTCTCGGTACTCCGCGATGGCATCGTCCCACTGGCCAAGGTCGAAGAATTGCTTGGCATTTCGGTAGTGCTGCCGTGCTTGCTTGGTCGACTGATCCTCGGCGCGCGCCGGCGATGGCACAGACGCCAGACCGCCCGCGAAGCCGAGCACAAGCAAAACAGCCGCGACCTGATTTCTGGCAACCAGGGCACAGGCAGAACGACTGCGCATCGAGTTCGATCCTCCTTGAAGAAGCGGCGCCGAGTGTAGCCGAAGCGCGCCAGGATGTCGTCTCTCAAATGGCTTTTCCTCCGTCGACAGGTAACAGGAAGCCAGCCGCGCCATCCTACAGGTGAGCGACAGACTGACGACAAAGGAGTGGTTCCGATGACACGCTGGGTGAGAAGAACGAAACGCACCCTGGATGTGGTCATCGCAACCGTGGGACTGCTGCTGACGGTTCCTTTGTATCCTTTCATCGCCGCCGCCATCTATCTGCAGTCGAGGGGATCCATATTTTTTCACCAGCGTCGCGCTGGCGAACTGTTGGGGCCGGTGGATGGCCAGCGCGGGCGCTTCCTTTTTCGCGAATTCTTCATGCTGAAGTTTCGCACGATGCGACCCGATGCTGAGGCGCACACCGGGCCGGTGATTTCCGAGGAAAATGATCCGCGCATCACTTCAATTGGACGCATTTTGCGCAAGACCCGCCTTGATGAATTGCCGCAATTCTGGAACGTCCTGCGCGGGGACATGAGCATCATTGGCCCGCGCCCCGAGCGCCCTGAACTGATGGCTGACCTGGCCATGGCCATCCCGTTTTTTGAAGAGCGCATGGACGGGCTCAAGCCCGGTATCACGGGCCTGGCGCAGGTTTCGCTTGGCTATGCCGGCCGGCCGCCCGAGGGCAGCGCCCTCGCCGAAATGGCGCTGGCCCTGACCAATCCATTCAAGATCGACGGAACAGAGGGCGCCTTGGCGGATGACATGCGCATGAAACTGCTGTGCGACCTGGCCTACAGCTTGGCCTGCGAAAAGTTCACCGCGTTTGCGCGCATGGAAACTGAGATTCTGCTGCGCACGCCTCTGGTCATGCTGATGGGATTGCGCCGCAAGGGTTTGGGGCGATGAGCGGGCACTCGTCGACGATGGTGGTGGCGGCGCTGGCCCTGGCGGTTCTCGTCTATACCTACGCCGGGTATCCGGTTTTGCTTGCGCTGCTCAAACGCGTGCTTCCGTTGCATGTCCGCCGCGATCCGAACTGGACCCCCACGGTGACGGCTTGCGTGGCGGCGTACAATGCAGAGGCCACGCTTCAGGCCAAGCTGGCCAGTCTGGCCGCGCTCGACTACCCGGCGGACAAGCTGGACATTCTGGTCTATTCAGACGGTTCCAGCGATGGCACCGAGGCGCTTGTTGCCGCTTGGTCCGCGCGCGATGTGCGCGTGCGCCTGATTCGCGGGCCGCAGCGCATGGGCAAGCCCACCGCGCTCAATTGCATGGCCAGCCAAGCGCGCGGCGAGGTGCTGCTGCTCACCGACGCGCGCCAACCGATCGACCCCGGCGCCTTGCGGTCCATGCTGGCGCTTCTGGCCGATCCCTCAGTCGGTTGTGTGACCGGCAATCTGCAGCTCGGAGGCCAGGCGGGCAGCGGCGTGTACTGGCGCTATGAAAACTGGATCCGGCGTTGCGAGGCGCGCTTCCGCAGCGTCGTCGGGATGACCGGCCCGCTTTCAGCGATCCGGCGTGCCGATCTGGCGCCTCTGCCCACCAATCTCATTCTCGACGACGTGTGGATTCCTATGCGCCTGCGCTTGCAAGGTCGACGAATTCTCTTTTGCGAAGAGGCTCTGGCCTTTGACCAGGCATTCGACGACGAGCGCGAATTCGGCCGCAAGGTGCGCACCCTTGCCGGCAATTACCAGCTCTTTTCACTCATGCCGGCCCTGCTTGTCCCCTTTGTCAATCCCTCGTGGTTCGAGACCTGGTCACACAAAATCATGCGTCTGGTTTGCCCCTGGGCCTTGCTCATGCTTCTTCTCTCCAGCGCGCTTGGCATGGCGTCGCCTGTGTTGGCAATATTGCTGGCGGGGCAAGTGTTCTTTTACGCTGTCGCGCTGGCCGGCGGACACCTAGGCCGGATCGGGACGGTGGCCCGCACATTCGTCGTGCTCAATGCGGCGGCGGTCGTGGGACTGTGGCGATTCTTGGCCGGAGCGCAGAAGGTAACCTGGTGATGGGCGATAGGAATTTGCCTCTGGTCATTGCGCATGTGCTGCCCTCGTTTGCGCTGGGCGGGCAGGAACGGGTGGCCCTGTGCCTGGCCGCGGAGCAACGGAACAGCGGCTATCGCGCCCTGGCCGTGTCGTTGGCGCCGCCTCCGGTCGGACCTTTGGCGGAAGAGTTCCGCCGGGCCAGCGTCGAGCCATTGACCGTGCCCAAAGAGGGCCGCGGCCTCGACCTCAGCCTGCCTGGCCGCCTGGCGGATGTGTTTCGCGACAATGGCGTGACGGTCGTGCACGCACACAACCCGCAGTCTCTCATCTACGCTGCATTGGCGGGAAAGGCCGTGGGCGCCACAGTGGTCTACACTTGCCACGGCCAGAATTCGCTGGCCCCGGGTCGACTGTGGCTGACCCGATTGGCATCGCTGCTCGTCGACGCCTATGTCGGGGTTTCGACCCGCATTGTAGAACGCGCCCGGATTTATCACGAGTGCCCCGAGGCGAAATTGCTGGTGATTGACAACGGGGTAGACCTGGCGGCCTTCTGCCCTGATGCAAAGGCGCGCCGGGAAATTCGCGCAGAGTTGGGCCTGCCCAAGGACGCATGGGTGGTGGGGACAGTGGGGCGCCTGGTGGCGGACAAGGACCCGGCCTTGCTTCTGCGCGCCGCCCTGCCCTTGCTCGGGCCGGAAGCACGCCTGGTGTTTGTGGGCGATGGGCCGCTTCTGCCGACCCTGCGCGCCCTGGCCGCGCGCCACCCGGCTGGTCATTTTGCGAGTTTCGTCGGTGCCCGACACGATGTCCCCCGTCTGCTGGCCGCCTTCGACGCTTTTGCGCTTTCCTCACGCACCGAGGGTCTTCCCTTGGCTCTGCTAGAAGCCATGTCCGTGGGGCTGCCAATTGTGGCGACTGAGGTGGGCGGTGTGCCCGACGTGGTTCGCGACGGATACAGCGCATGGCTGGTTCCCAGCGAGGACGAGGCAGCTCTGCGCGCGGCTCTGGTCGAGCTTCGCAGCGACCCGACTGCGGCGGCCGCTATCGGGGCGCAGGGACAGCAGGAGGGCCGGCGTTTTTCTGCCGCCACCATGACCAGCCGCTACCTTGACCTCTACCGCCGCGGGCGGGCGGCCGTTCAGAAACCCTTGACCTTGGTGTAGGCTTGCAACCCCAGAATCAAGACCGTTGCGATTCCAACGACCGCGCCCAGATCGCGCCAGCCGAGGGAGATCTTCCAAGTGGGATCGTGGCTGCGAATGGCCAGGGCGTAGGCACCGGTCAAGCCAAAGAACAGCCAGATCACAGGGTGATAGGTCAACGACAGGAAGAATGTCCCAGCCGCCATGCCACACAGAACCGCGAGCAAACCGCGTCCCCACAAATACGCCGCCCTTGCCTCCGGGACTTGGCGATAGCGCCGCATGGCTGTCAGCACGACCTTGAACGCCACATAATAGAGCCCAATGAACAGCATGAGCCCGACGGCGCCCAGCTCAGCGGCGGCAAGCACGAAGCTATTGTGGGCGGTGATGTAGTGGTACTCGGTGAATTGTGCCTGTCCCACGCCCCAGATGGGCGATTGCCGCAGCAGCCGCAACCCAACCGCCCACGCTTCCAGCCGTTCCTGGCTGGAAGCACTGGCCTCGCCCGTGGAACGGCCACCCAAGATGAGTGCCGGCGCAGCCAGCACCGCACCCAGGGCCAGGCCCTTCCAGCCAAAGCGAACAGCGAAGTAGGCCGCGGCCACGGCCACAATCACCATCTGACCGGTTCGCGATTCGGTGAGAATGATACAGATCACGCCCAGCCCGATGGTGGCGGCCATTATCATCGTGCTCAGCAGCGAACGGCGCCGCGCCCACAGCGTGAGCGCCAGCGGCAGCCCCAGCCCGATGGCAAGCGCGAACTCATTGGGATCTTGCAGAATGCCGCGGTAGCGAACCCGGCTGCCGCCGACGGATGTAGTTCCAGCCAGACCGGCCTTCTCGCACACATACTCGAACCCGGGCTCGCCGCCTCGGTCGCATTCGTTGGCGTCGATACAGGGGCGGCCTTCGGGCACCCCGGCCATTTCAAAGGCAGCGGCGCCGGGCTCGACCCGGATGCATTGCAAAGGCGCCCGCGCCTGCACCAGTCCCATCACCGACAAAGCCAGGATCACAGCGACGACGACCGAACACACGGCTTCGAAGGCGCGGAAACTTTGGGCAGTATGGGCCACGAGGAGATAGAGCGCGAGCGGCACGCTCAGGGCCGCCGCCACGTAGCCAACCGAAGCAGCCGCGCCCAGCGTGGTCGCGATCAGGGCCCACAAGTACAATCCGACCGCCAGCACGGCGTGGGGCGCGAGCCGCAGGCGCACAAGGCGCAGCCGCACGTCCAGCACCAGCCCCAGCAGCGTAACGGCAAACAGAATGGGAATGCAGGGAACTCGACCCAGAAAGGGGAAGACCTCGTGAGGCCTCAAGGTAACAAATGCAATCAGAGTGAGAATTCCAGGCAGCGCAAACATGCCTACCCCAACAGTGTGGTGTCAACAGTCGCCAATGTGTTGGGTCCGATCCGATTCATAGGTACTTTCTGTGTTGCCCTATCTATGGTTGGATGCGGGACATCTGGTCCGGGCTTCGACTATAGCAGGGAACCGGATCCGCGACAGTCAGAGTTCGCGGTGGGACCCTCGGACGTTTTGCGCATCAACGTCTGGAAGACGCCCGATCTGTCTGTGGAGGTTACCGTGCGGCCCGACGGCACCATCACCTTGCCGCTGATTGGCGACGTGACGGCGTCCGGCCGCACGCCCAGCGCTTTGCGCGACGAGATCAAGCGCAAGCTCACCGCCTTCGTGCGCGACGACAACCCGGTGGAAGTCATCGTGGAGACAGTCAACAGCTACCGATTCACGGTGGCCGGCAATGTTGAGAAATCGGGAATGTTTACCACCAAGCACTATGTGACGGTAACCGAAGCCCTTGCCATGGCCGGCGGCCCCAACCGCTACGCCGACCTGGACAAGGTGCTGATTCTCCGCCAGAGCCCCACTGGTGCGCGAACGGTTCCAGTCAATATCAAGGAAATCTACTCAGGCCGTCACCCCGAGATGGACGTCGTCATATTGAAGGAAGATCGAATATTCGTGCCGTAGATCCTCACTTCTGTCCGTCAATAACCTCGACATCCCCACAAATGGCATAGGTGTGTACTCCTCGCAGGCCGGGCCAGGCGTCGGGGTCAACCTCTTGCACCAGCCGTTCCTGGTAGCCGCGCGTGTCGAGGCGGGTAATCTCGTGGAAGTTCAGTCGATGACCGTAGTAGGGCGCGCAGTCCTGACTTGGGCGATAGAGCTTTCCGTTGCGGGACACAATCGCACCGGCCGAGCGGGCATAGCGCACGTCGAGCGACAACGGACTGGACGGGTGCATGGTCCATGGGCCGTCCACACGGTCAGCGTAGAACAGCAGCAGGTGGTAGCTGGCCTCGGCGGGCTCAATGGCGGTGACGAAGAGCCAAATGAGACCTTCATGGACAAAGGGCGTGCTGTCAACCGCGCGGATGGGAAACAAGTCACGCACCTTGACCCACGAATGGGGAAAATTTACTGCGTGATACAGCTCGACGCATCCGCTCCCCACGGTTTCAGGGACCATGAACATCTCGCCCTGCACCTCGAACATCGCCGGGTACGACAGGTGGTAGGGTCGACTGAGCACGCGCACGGATTCGGACAGGCCTCCGTCGGGCGATACCTCCATGCAAGAAAGCGCCCCCTTACCTTCGGCGTAGTTCAGCTCTTCACAGAAGAGCCACAGTCGGCCCTGGCGTCGCAACAGGAACGGATCGGCAAAGTAGCCGCCTTGGGGCGGCAAAATCCAGCGAAAGGCCGCCAGCCGCTCGGCCGATGCGTCCTCGATCAAAGTGCGCGGCGAGCCGGACCGCATGGCGATCCGCCAGCGAAAGGTCATCGGCGGCCGGCGCACCAAATGCACCACCCGACGGGCGATCCGGGGTGCCAGGAATTTCACGATGTCGCGATTGCGGGGATTGTCGCGTTCGTCAGGCGGCGACTGGGGAGCCGGCGGCACAGCCACCAGGCCTTTGGCGAACTCTTCCCAGCCGCGTTCGTGGAGTTCGTGCAGCTTGCGAATCACGAAAGTCAGGGCGATGAGCGTCGGACGCACACAATTCTTGCTGCGGAAAAGGCTATGCTCCGTGGCCACCTGCGCCTGGGTTAGCACGTGCATGCCCCCGGACGGTCCCCCGTGCATCAGCAAGGCCGCGCTGGAAAGCAGCTGGCCACGGCGCACCTCAAAGAAGCAGGGCGCGGACGAGCGCGGCGCGGCCGGCTCTCCCAGGTGAATCGACCACACGCCAAAACGGGCCAGCCGGCCCAATGTCTCGGGCACCGGGCCGGGCGCACAGTGCAAGATCACGTCGGGGTCGAGCGCCCGCAAAGCCGCAATGGTGCTTTCGGAAAACGATAGTGTGCCCGATTGATCGTCCCTTTGTGCGGACAGATTGGGAACGCGGGCAAACACATCCGAACAATCCACGGGCGCAATCAACGCCTGAACGTCGGGATAGACTCGCCGATCCCAAGCCTCAAGCACGCGGAAGGAAAGTTGGTGCAGCAGGGCCGCTGTGACGTCTGGCGCCCGCGGCCGGGATGACGGGCCGGTGCCGTCTTGCGCCCCGGCCAGAACCACCGCGACCAAGGTCGCGAAGTTCGACCGTTCGATGTGCTGCAGAGCCGCGGCCTCGGGTCGGCCCAAGCGCGGGCTGTCGGCTACAGCCACAATTCGTAGTTTGGGCGCGTCGTTTGTCGATTGCAGGAAGATCGCTTCTAGTCCTGCCATGGCGTCACCGAGCTGCGGGCGGCGGAGGCAGGCGGTAGTCGCGGTATTGAGCGGGATTGCCCGCGCGCCCCTCCATCGCGGCCACTGCAATGTTGTACATCTCGCGTGCCGTCACGTAGTGCAAAACCCAGTTTGCCCCGTCGTTGAAGGTTTCGGTCAGCGCCCGGTGCAACTGGTGTCCGCCCTGCCCCAGCAAAGAAGCCGCCTCAGGCTCGGGCGCACCGTGGGTGTGGACCTTGACAAAGACCCATTCGGGCCGGCCCGCCACGTGAATATTCTCGCTCACCCAACGGCGCACGCGTGCCGGAGTGGCGGGATCGTTGGACGTGATCGATGCGTTCTCAATCCGCAAAGGAATGCGGGCGGCGCGCGCGTGCAAAGCCAGCGGACCCTGTATCATCAAAAGGCGATCCTCGCGCATGTGTCCCACGCGCGCCGGTTCGCCCTGCTCATAGGCGCGGGCGCGATCCAGATCACCCATCGGCCAGTAGATGCGGTTGATAATGTTGGGCTGGGTTTCGTCAGGCGCCGAGGGAAAGGTGAGATCAGCGTAGCAGCCGGTCTGAAAGAGCAGCGGGATCTCGTCGTCAACGCCGCACAACTGTCGGTCACGTCGCCCATTGGCCAGACACCAATTGCCGTGAATGAACGCGTAGCGAAGCCGGCCATCTGGATCCCGGGTCAAGTGCCCGTGTTCGGCGTATTGGCGCAGCGAATGCTCCAGTTTGGCACGCAGGGTTTCGCGGGTGTCGCCGTCGTGATGGAGGTGCATCTCGACCTCGCCAAACCCCGCCGCGGCCAGCTTGGCCAGCGGGTCGAGCAGCTCAGGCCGGTACTGCTCGCCCGGAAAGAAGAAAGAGTGGCGCGGAGGCCGCCCGTCGGCGTCGCGATAGTTGCGCGCCAGCGCCGGGTAGCCGTCGGCCCAGGCCTTCATGCGCGCGCGCCCCTGGGCGTCGTCCACACCATTCCACAGTGGCTCGTGATGGTCGCAGAAGGCGAACAACAGGTGGCGCCGATCGCGAAATCGACTGGCCCACGCGCGGCCGATGCGATGCCTAGCCCAACCCCGAATCCACGTGTGCAGATTCCTCTCCCAACTCATGTCCGGACCCATTTGCGAAGTAGAATAGCAAACCCCTGCGGGTTGGCATCCCCGTCGGCATCCTATTCGACGAGTAGAACCCCTAGGTGACGCCGAGGATCGATCCGGCGCATCCAACTGTGCAAGCGGAACTCTGTCGCGCCGCCAGGGCGGGCCACCAGCACGATACCGTCCAGGGCAGAAAGTAGTGCCGCCGCCGGCCCTGCCCCGTCCTGCGCGCCGAAAGCGACCAGCACACGGGGAAGGCGCGCACCCGCGTCCTCCAGTGCGCGCTCCAAAGCAGCGGGACGGTCATCGAGGCGCGGCGCATCCGTGCCCTCGACAGCGACGGGCGGCGATTGCGTGTCCAGAATTTCGACCTGGTCCCCCAGAACCTCGAAGGCACGGGCCAGCCGCCGTGCCGTGGGCATGACTTCAAAACCCGCGTGCAGCGGCACAAGGCCCACCTTGGCCGAGCCCCGCTCCCGAATACGCCGTGCGACGGCTAGAGACTCGGGGTCGACGCCCCCGGCTGGTTGTGACGAAGCGTTTCCCGCAGCTCGCGCATCCAAGATAGGTAAGAGCATAAACCAGGGAGGCCGAAGTGTCGGTCAGAATCGGGTGGGTCGTTGTCCCAACACCACGACGGCCTCGAACGCAGGAAAGATCTGTCCTCGATGGGACGCGCAGACGACGATGGCACCTCGTTGCCTTTGCGGCGACCGCGGCAACACTTCCACGGCCAGCTGCGGCCGGCTCTCTCGACTATCAGTTGGGCGCGGGGGCATATGTTGGATACACCGACAATGCGCTTGGCGTGCCCAAGGGTAGTCCCGGCTCGGCCAGCGACGGGTTGATTCTGGGCCGCGCTGATCTGGGTTTGTCGCTCACGCGCCAGTTCTCCGAACACCGCCTGGTCTACGCCTTCACCGCCAGCCGCTACATGCGCCAGTCGGGGGGCGATATTCTGGCCAACTCGCTCGGCTGGGAGGCTGGATTCCAACCGCTCACTTCCCTGCGCCTCACCTCGTCATTGGCCGCGACCCAGGGCCGCCTGACCTCGCTCGATGTGTCCTCGTCGTCAGCTTCGGGCGGGACGACCACCGGTCCCACCGGGCCGCGTCCGACCGCACCGTTGCTCTACGCCTCGGCCGATGCCAGGCAGGGACTGAGCGCCGAGCTTTCTGCACGCTGGCGATTGCTGCAGTCGCTTGTCATCCAGGGCTTCTGGCCCCTAGGGGCGAACCCCCAGCGCCCGAGCAGCTATGCCGGAGATATTGGTTTGGGCCTCGAACGCAGCTACGTCCGCGATGGAATCTCGCTCAATGCACACGGAATGGCCATGCAAAGCAACCAGGTCACCGATGTCCAGCCCCAGTACCGCAGCGTCGTGGTCGAAAGCGACGTGGGTTGGCGTCACACCTTCTCACCAGTGTGGAGCCACTACATTTCTGGCGGCGCTGTGATGATCGATTCACCGGCTGGATCGGCCGTGCGGTTCCAACCCGCCGGCCTAGCTGAGCTTGCCGCCCGCCTGGAAACCAATGACTTCAGCCTGCGGGCCCAGCGCACCGCCGTGCCCAACGTCTATGCCGGGGACATCTTCTTGAGCACGCGGGTGATGGCCAATGCCTCCGCCGGATTTGGCAAGACACAGAAGCTGCAATTGCGGGCTTTCGCCAGCTTTGACCGCGCGTCGGCCATCGGCCCGGTCGGTGAGAACCGCGGCGGCGCCACGGTCTGGCTGGCCCAGGCTGTGCTGACCTACGGAGCGCCGGGGCCAATTCTGGTCAGCCTGGAGTACGCCTTCACTGACCAGCAGGCGATCGCGCCTGGCGACGGTCAGCCTCAAACCTATTTCAGTTTTCGGCGCAACCTGGTGATGTTGGGCATCGAATTCAAGTACACATCCCTTCGTCCCCTGCTGGGCGGCGGCCAGAAGATCCGCGGGGCCGGCAATCCGGCCGAGGATCCGCGAAAATGAAAATTCTCTTCTTGAGCAGCCTTTGCTCCACGCCACTTCTGCCCAATCTCAGTCCGGGCAATGCCCGCATCCTGCGCGCCCTGCGCGCCCTGGCCGACTGTAGCGCGATTATCCCTGTACCACTATTTCCAGCGCGCAATGAAATTCCCGCCATTGAGACCGGGCTGGACGGATGGCCCATCTTGCACCCGCGCACCTTTCACATCCCCGGCGTCGCGCGCTTTCTTAACGCCGTCTTCTACACGATGTCAGTGGCGCCCTTGGTCCGCGCCGAGGTGGCGCGCTTCCGGCCCGACGTGATTCTGGCGCCCTGGGTCTGTCCCGACGGAACCGCCGCCGTGGCGCTGGGCCAGGCGACCGGCGTCCCCGTTGTGGTGCGCGCCATGGGCAGCGACATCAACCAGGTCGCGCACACCCCCGGGCGGCGCTCGCAGGTGCGCTGGACCTTGCGTCACGCCGGCCGCGTGGTGGCGGTGAGCCGCGCGCTTGGTGACGCCATTGCATGCCTTGGCGTGCCCGACGAAAAGATCGCGGTAATTCCCACGGGGGTTGAATCGACGATCTTTCATCCTCACGATCGGGCCGCGGCACGGGCCACTCTCGGTCTTGGCCCAGGACCGCTGGTGCTGGCGGCGGCGCGCCTTTCGCCGGAAAAAGGCCTCATGCATCTATTGGCCGCCCTGTCGATTCACCGCGGTCAGTTCCAGTTGGTTGTCGTCGGTGATGGGGCACAACGCCGGGAATTGGAGCAAGAGGTACATCGCCGCAGCCTGCGCGGCCGCGTGCGATTCGAGGGCTTCCAGTCCGAGGCGCGCATGCCGCTCTACTATTCGGCGGCTGATCTATTCTGCCTGCCCAGTCTGGCGGAGGGCTGGCCCGATGCGCTCATGGAGAGCTTCGCCTGCGGCTGCCCAGCCGTGGCCTCTGCCGTGGGTGGCGTGCCGGACATCATGGCGCTGACCGAGGCCGGGCTGACGGTGCCGGCCGCTGACCCGGAGGCCTTGGCGCGTGCCTTGGGGCAAGCCCTGGCGCGCGACTGGGACCGGCCCGCCATCGCACGGACCATGGCCGACCACACCATGGCTGCTACCGCCCGTCGCTACCTCGACGTCTGTCAAGACGCCATTTCAACCCAGGTGCCAACATGAATGCAACTTCGCGATTGCGACCCTTGCGCGTGGCCATTGTCGGCTGCGGCAAGATCGCTGACGGCCACGTCGACGAGATCCGCAAGATGCCCGAACAGGCGCAGGTCGTGGCGGTCTGTGATCGGGAAGACTTGATGGCCGAGCAATTGGCCGCGCGCTTCGCCATTGCAGCCCACTACGACCACTTTGGACAGATGCTGGAACGCGAGCGGCCGGACGTGGTCCATATCACCACGCCGCCACAGTCGCACGCGGCGCTCGCCCTGCAAGCCATGGCCGCGGGCTGCCATGTCTATGTGGAAAAGCCATTTGCCCTGGACAGTGCGCAGGCGGCGCAGATCGTCGCTGCGGCGGAAAATCAGGGGCGCAAGCTCACTGTGGGTTATTCCAGTCTCTTTGACCCGCCGGTGCTGCGGCTACACGAATTGGTGGCGGCAGGCGTTTTGGGCGAGCCTTTGCACGTGGAGAGTTTCTACGGTTACAACCTGGATGGCCCGTTCGGCAAGGCGCTCCTGGCCGATCCCAGTCACTGGGTACACGGCCTGCCAGGCAAACTGTTCCACAACATTATCGATCACATGCTCAACAAGATCGTCGCGTTTATGCCCGACGATGTACCACAGGTGACCGCGATTGCACGCGCCCTGCGACCCGGGCGAGCCGGCGACGCGCGCGACACCATGATGGACGAATTGCGCGTGCTTGTGCATGGCCAGCGGGTCACCGGCTACGGCACCTTTTCGTCGCACATCAGGCCGGCGGCCCAATTCGTGCGCGTCTACGGCACACGCAATATTGCCCATGTCGACTTGGCCGCCCGCACCGTCACCCTGGAAGCCAGCCCCAAGTTGCCGAGCGCCATCGGTCGCCTGGTGCCGCCCTTCGAGCAAGCCGGAGCCCTGGTCGGGCAAGGCTTGTCCAACGTCGGCCGCTTCCTGCGCTCGGATTTCCAGTTTTTCGCAGGCATGCGACGGCTCATGTCGCTGTTCTTCGACTGCATTGTTGACGACACGCCGGTGCCCATCTCCTACCGGGACATTCTGCGCATTTCCCAATTGATGGACGAGATCTTCCGCCAGGTGCGCGCGCAAACCGCCGCCGGAGGAGGCGCGCCATGACCGCTTTGGTGACCGGTGCAACCGGATTTCTCGGCGGACCCTTTGTCGCCCGCCTGCTGGCTCACAGCGATCAACGCGTTCGCGCGCTGGTTCGGCCTGGCTCGCGTACGACGGCGCTCGCGCAGCTGGCGGCGGGTCACGATCGCCTGTCCTTAGTGCCTGGCAGCCTCGCCAGTCCCGAGGCCGCCCTGGCCGCGCTCGGCGACGCTGACGTGGTCTATCACCTGGCCGCAGGCACCGGCGGCGCCGCCGCGGACTTGTTTCTCAACACGGTGGTGGCATCGAAAAATCTACTGGAGGCCATTTTGCGCCGGCCGCAGCCGCCCAAGGTGGTGCTGGTCAGCTCGTTCGGTGTGTACGGCACAGCGGGGATGGGTCGCGGAGCGCTGGTCGACGAAGACGCTCCGCTTGAGCCCCATCCCGAACGCCGCGATCTCTATTCGCAGGCCAAAGTGCGCCAGGAGAAGCTCTTCCGCGAATACCGCGACCGGTGCGGATTCCCGCTGGTGGTGCTGCGTCCTGGCGTGATCTACGGCCCAGGCGGAACCCCGATTTCTGGTCGGGTGGGCCTGTCGGTGCCTGGCCTCTTCCTTCATTTGGGCGGCCGGAATCTGCTGCCGCTCACCTATGTGGACAACTGCGCCGAGGCAATCGCCGTGGCTGGCGAGCACGGTTCGATTGACGGACAGACCTACAACGTGGCGGACGACGACCTGCCCACCTGCGCCGACTATCTTCGCCGCTACAAGAGCGAAGTCCGCGCTTTGCGATCCGTTTGTGTTCCCTATCGGTTTACCCAGGCCCTGTCGTGGCTGTGCGAGCGCTACACCGAGCATTCACAGGGCCAGCTTCCCGCCTTCTTTACCCGCTATCGAAGCGCGACCAGTTGGGGCGGCAATCGGTTCAGCAATGCCAAGCTGAAGAGCCTGGGATGGCAGCCCATTGTCAGCACGCAAGAGGGACTGCGCCGGACCTTCTTGGCGCTGGCTGGACCGCCATAGGCGGCCGCGGATGCACCGGGCGCCGCGATTCGGGTTGGGTGAAGGTGCCCGGTCGGGTATCATCCCGGCAGCCGTGGAATCCACAGACCTCAAGCAGTTTCTGGAGGCCGTCTTGCGCGGCGCCGCCAAGATCTTTGGCTGCGGCTCCACCAACCTGATTCTCTTCAACGAAAAGAAGCAGGAGATTCGGGTGCACCTGGGCAACACGGCCGACGTGTTCCCTGTCATCAAAGAGGTCGAGAAGATGCTGGGCGCGCCCTTGCGCGGCTTCTCCTGGCCGATGAAGAGCGCCGACGGCAGCCTGGTCGCGCGCTCCTGGCACGAGGCCCGCTTCTGCGAGACCACATCTCTCAAAGAGCTGATCGGCGCGGCCCTGCCCCGCTTCACGCTCACCGGGCTGTCGGCGCTCATCGGCGAGCGTCGCTTCGCCTGCGTCCCCGCGCTCAGCAGCACGCGGAACTACGGCGTTCTCCTCTTTGAGAAGGCGGGCACTCAGCCATTCAACCGCCAGCAGCGCGAGGTGCTTCTGCGCTATGCCCGGCGCATCGGCGAGATCCTCGAAAACGACCTGATGGGGCAAAGCCAAACCCTGTTTGACCACCTGCCCGACGACGAGCCCGACAACCTGCTCTTCGACACCCGTGGTGAGTTGCGCGGCCACGGCCCACGCGGCGGCGCGGCGCTTGAACGGGTCCTGCGCGAACCCGACCTGGTGCGCACCATCGGAACCAACGCCCGCGCCTTTCTCGATGGGCCGGATGCGCAACGCGAGCGCAGCCTCGATCTCGACGGTGAGCTGCGCATCGTTTTGTCGCGCCTCGATCTTGACGGCGCGCCCGGCGTGTTGTGCAAACTTTCGTCGCCACGCCAGGCGGCGGCATCGCTCGAAAATCAACTTGTGCGCCTGACGCTCGGCGAGCCGGCGCCCGCCCTGTTTGTGGATCCACAGCTTCTCGTCACCTCGTGCAATCCCGCTACGGCGCAACTGCTGGGCTACGACGCGGCGGAGCTGACTGGCCAGCCGATCGGCGGGCTGTTTTCAGCGCCCGACGAGGTCATGGACATTCTCAGCCATCAGACCTTGGATCCGCAGAAGGCCTATTCCGAACGCGCCACCGTGGTCAGGCGGCGCGACGGATCGCTGGTTCCGGTGCGTGTCGAGGCGCTTCTGCTGGCCGACGACGCTCACCAACTGGTTGGATTTCTGCTGGTGCTGCGCGAGCCGGCCAAGCGCGATTCCAACCATCTTGTGCAACAGGAACGCCTGGCCACCATGGGCGAGATGGCGGCGCACCTGGCGCACGAAATTCGCAATCCCTTGGTCGCGATCGGCGCCACGCTCGAAAGTCTCATCAGCGAGCCGGAAACCGCGGAAAGCCAGCGCAGCATTCTGGCCGCCCTGGTCAAAGAGATTGTACGCATGGACATGACCCTCAAGGACTACCTTGCGGCCAGACGCGAGATGTCCGTGACCCAGGTACGCGTCGGAGATCTGGTGGAAGACGCGCGCCGCTTGCTGGCGGGCGCCCATCGCCTGGCGGGCAAGACGATTCGCTGTCATGTGGCTCCGGACGTGACCATCGAGGCGGACTACGAGGCCATGAAGCAAGTTGTGTTCAACCTCCTGCTCAACGCCCTTGAGGCCACCCCCGCTGGCGGCGAGGTCACGTGCCACGCTGCCCAAAGTGCCTTCGAGCTGGCGATCACCGTCAATGACCGCGGTCCGGGACTGCCGGCCAGCGCGGCGGATTGCCTGCGCCCCTTCTTCACCACCAAGAAGAACGGAACGGGCCTGGGCCTGGCCGTGTGCCAAAAGATCGCGCGCGCCCACGGCGGCTTCGTCGATCTCAGAAATCGCGACGGGGGTGGGTGCCAGGCCACTGTGGTGCTTCCCACCCGGCGCAGTGCTATCGACGGTGCGGCATGACTCAGCCTTTTTGGGCCTTGATCGTTGACGACGAGGATCTGTACGCCCAGGCCATCGGGCGCGAGATAGGTCGCCAGGGCATCCTGTGCGATCTCGCGTACAACTGCCGCGAGGCGCTCCGTTGCGTGGCGAACCGGCAGTATGGCGTGATTCTGCTCGACCATCGCCTGCCCGATGACGACGGCATCCGCATCATCCCGCAGCTTCTTGCGCAGCAGCCTGATGCCGCGCTGGTCATGATGACGGCGTACCAGACCATCCCCAACGCCGTTCGCGCCATTCGCCACGGCGCCGAGGACTACATCGTCAAGGAGGCCAGCGTGGCCCCCATCCTTGAACGCGTGCTGGAATTGCGCCGGCGTGCCCAACTGCGCGAGGAAGCGCACGGCGCGGCCGATGGCAAATGTCGGGGACTTCTCGGCGAATCGAGCGCGATGCGCCTGGTGATTGAACAGCTCACCAAGGTGGCCGCCGCCAAAGACACGACCCTGCTGCTGACGGGCGAAACTGGTGTCGGAAAAGAAGTGGCGTGTCGCTTTGTCCATGCATTGTCGCGCCCGGCGGGCTCGCCCTTTGTCGTAGTCGATTGTCTGGCCTTGCCCGAAAACCTCGCCGAAAGCCTGCTCTTCGGCCATGAGCGCGGCGCTTTCACCGGCGCCCAGGAATTGCGCACGGGCGCTTTCGAGGAAGCGCACGACGGTACGGTTTTTCTCGACGAAATCGGCGACATGGAAGTGGGCCAGGGCAAACTGCTGCGCGTCCTCGAAAATCGCACCTTTCACCGACTGGGATCGAACCGCGAAATTCCGCTGCGCGCCCGGGTGGTTGCCGCCACCAACCAGGACTTGTCTGCCCTGGTGCAGTCGGGCCGCTTTCGCCAGGATCTCTTCCAACGCCTCGCGGTCTTCCCCATTCACATCCCGCCCCTGCGCGAACGCGGGGACGACGTCCTGTTGTTGGCCGAGCACTTCCGCGTTCTTTTCACCGGACGCCTGAACAAGCCCACCGAGCCGTTTGCCACGGAGGTCAGCGAAGCCCTCATGGCCTACGCCTACCCGGGCAACGTGCGCGAGCTCAAAAACATGATCGAGCGCGCCGTGATCCTGACGGAATCGCCGCGCATCGAACTGCGACATCTGCCCCAGCGCGTGCTCGCCCTTGCCCGCAAGGGACCCATGCCACCCAACCTGCCGATGGAAGTGGTGCCCGGCGTTGATTCCCTGGTCGATGTCGAGGTCCGCATGATCCGGCAAGCCATGACCCGCGCGCGCAACGTCCGCACCGAAGCGGCCAAGCTGCTCGGCATCAGCCGCTATCAGCTTCTCCGCCGCATGCAGAAGTTCGGGCTGACCGCCGAAGCCGAGAAGATTCCAGACAAAACCGGCTGAAACAGGCCCAGTGAGCGAGTTTTTGGCGTCGGTCGCGTTACAGTTGTGTGACGATTGTGTGACAGCGAAGTTTTCGATACGGGGCACCAAAATGGCGTGGCACGATGGCTCTCGGCCCCCGCAATGGTAGAAACAATCCCGCAATGGCGCGCATACTCGTCATAGAGGACGAAGCCGACATCAGGCAGGTTCTCGAATATAACCTGCGGCAGGCCGGCCACGACGTGACGGGCGTGGAGCGCGGGAATGCAGGACTGGCGCTCGCGCGCGAGCGGCCGCCCGAACTGGTCATGCTGGACCTTATGTTGCCGGACATGTCTGGTCTGGATGTGTGCCGGGCGATGAAGGCCGACGCCCGGTTACGCCACGTCGCTGTGATCATGCTGACCGCAAGGGGCAGCGAGATCGATCGCATCGTGGGCCTGGAACTGGGCGCCGACGACTATGTGACCAAGCCCTTCAGTGTGCGCGAGGTTCTGCTGCGCGTGCAGGCGGTGGTACGCCGAGCGTCCAGCGGCGGCGAGGCCGACACAGGCGAGCCCGTGGTCTTCGGTCGTTTGCGCATCGACTACACCGCGCACCGGTCCTGGGTGGATGACCAGGAGGTCTCGCTCACGGCCCTGGAAATGAGGCTGCTGTGGACCCTTTATCAGCGGCGCGGTCGTGTGCAGTCGCGCGGCACTCTGCTCGACGATGTGTGGGACGCCGATCCTGAAAACAACACACGCACCGTGGATACCCACGTCAAGCGTCTGCGCGAGAAACTGGGCGCAGCCGGCGACTATGTCGAGACGGTGCGCGGGGTGGGCTACCGGTTCGCGGCCGAGCCAGGGGCTGGGTCGTGAAGCTCGGCATTCGCGCCAAACTCTTCGCTGTATCGCTGACGCTCATCGTGGTCTCGCTGGCTGCGGGCGAGATCTATCTGCGGCCGACCATTGAGAACGATCTATTGGCGCGTGTCCGCTCTGATCTGTCGGCGCGCCTGGCCTTGGTGGCTGAGCAAGCGCAGACACTGGCCGCAACGGGCGACGCCACCACCAGGGAATGGGACGCATTGGCCGATCGCCTGGGTCCACTGGCGCACGCGCGCGTGACCTTCATTGATGGGCAGGGCGTGGTCAAAGGCGACTCCGAGCTGGCGGGCGAGGCGCTCGAAAGCGTCGAGAATCACGCGGGCCGGCCGGAGGTCAGGGCTGCGCTGGAAGGGCGGAGCACGGACGAGGTTCGTTTTTCGGCCACGCTCCGCCAACGTCTGTTGTACGCGGCCACGCCGGTCTTCGGCGTCGGGAAGATGGTGGCGCGCTTGAGCCTGCCTTTGGCGGAGGTCGACCAGGCGGTGGCGCGGCTGCGCGCCATTCTCATCGTCGGCGGGCTGGTGGCGCTGCTGGCGGCGGTGCTGATGTCGAGCGGCGCGGTCGTCCTGCTGGCGCGCGAATTGCGTCGGGTGACCGTGATTGCCCGCCGCATGTCTGCGGGCGAGCTCGATCTGCGCAGTCGCCTGGACACGCGTGACGAGGTGGGCGATCTGGGCCGCACGCTCGATCATCTGGCCGAGAACCTGTCGCGCTCGCTGCGCGAGTTGCGTGACGAGCGGGACTTGCTCGGCCGCATCCTCGAGGCCATGCGCGAGGGCGTGTTGGTGCTCGACAGCGAGCGGCGCATCCTGCGTTTCAACGGATCGCTGCGCGAGATGTTGCTGCTCGACAGCGACGCTGTGGGGCGCCCGGCCATCGAAGTCGTGCGCAATGCGGAGCTCCAGACCCTGGTGGATGCGGCGATTGTCGGTCAGGAGCCAGTCACAGGCGAGATCGAGGTGATCGGTCTGCGGCCGCGCCATTTGCTGGTCCATGCCACAAGTCTATCGGGCGAGCCCCGCTGTGTGCTGGTGGTTCTCTTCGACGTGACCGAGGTGCGGCGCCTGGAGACCGTGCGCAAGGACTTTGTGGCCAATGTATCGCACGAGCTGCGCACGCCCATCGCGGCCGTGATGTCCGCGGCTGAAACCCTGCGCACAGCGGCCCAGACAGACCCCGCGGCGGCCGGATCGTTTGTTGAGATTATCGAGCGCAATGCCCGCCGTCTGGGCGATCTGGTGCGCGATCTGCTGGACCTGTCCCGAATCGAATCCAAGGAATTTCGCCTAGCGGCCGACAGCTTCGATCTTTCCAGCGTGGTGGCCAGAACCCTGGAGTTTCACGAGGAGCGCGCCACACACAAGCGCATGGGGATAACGGCAGCGCTGCCGCCCCAGTTGCCGACCGTGCGTGGCGACGCCACCGCGATCGAGCGCGTGCTGTCCAACCTGATTGACAACGCGGTCAAGTATTGTCCCGAGGGCGCCGCCATTGTCGTGACCGCCGAAGATCTGGGCGGCAAACTTCGCGTTTCGGTCAGTGACGATGGCCCCGGCATCGAAGCCCGGCACTTGCCGCGCCTGTTTGAGCGCTTCTATCGCTGCGATCCGGGTCGCTCGCGCGCCATGGGCGGGACCGGGCTGGGCCTCTCCATCGTCAAACACCTGGTGGAAGCCATGGGCGGCTCTGTCCAAGTTGAGAGCACACCGGGGCAGGGTGCGCGGTTCAGTTTCACGCTTCCGACGGCCTAGCTTTGCCGACAAGTCACGTGGCTGTTGCCGATCCGTCACACAAACTCGGCATCGTGGGTGCAAGGAGATTGCGATGCACACACGACAGACTCAAAGGAACGAATCGCGCAGCAGAAGCATTGTGAGGGCGGTCAGCCAAGGATTGGCGATCGCCACAGCGCTGCTGGCGCCGTTTGCCGCTGCGGCGGGCGAAATCACAGTCAAGGGCTCGGACACCATGGTGATCCTGGGCCAGCGTTGGGCCGAGGAGTACATGCGCGCCCACCCGAGCGCGACCATCCAGGTGACCGGCGGTGGCTCGGGCACGGGAATCAGCGCGCTCATCAACGGCACCACTGACGTGTGCCAGGCTTCGCGACCGATGAGCGCGGCCGAGCAGGAGAAGCTGCGGGACCGCTACGCCACAGTGGGCGTCGAGATTCCGGTGGCGCGCGACGGCCTCTCCGTCTACGTGAACGCGAGCAACCCGTTGAGCGAAATCACCATGGATCAGCTCAAGCTGATCTTCACCGGCAAGGTGACCAACTGGAAAGAGCTGGGCGGCCCGGACGCCAAGATCGTGGTGTATTCACGCGAAAACAGTTCCGGCACCTACGTGTTCTTCAAAGAGCATGTGCTCAAGAATGCCGACTACACCGTGCGCGCGCAAAGCATGCCCGGCACCGGGGCTGTGGTGAATGCCGTGGCCAAGGAGAAGTTCGGCATTGGCTACGGCGGCGCGGCCTACGCCAAAGGCATCAAGGTACTCAAGGTCAAGAAGGACGCGGAGAGTCCGGCCATCGCCGCGGACGAGTCGCATGTGAAGGACGGGAGTTACCCACTAAGCCGGCCGCTCTTCTTCTATCTGCGCAACAAGCCGACTGGGGACGTGGGCGCGTTCGTCGACTGGGTGTTGTCAGCCTCGGGCCAGGCCATCGTGACCAAGGTGGGCTACTACCCCTTGAAGTAGCCGCTTGTCACACGACTGTCACAGTCCGGTCACCCAGGCGTTTCGCGGCGCTGCTTCACTTTGAATAGACATGGCGACCATGAGCGAGCCGTCCTCGAAACCTCAACCCGGCCGAGTCATACCGGTCGGGCTGGAACCGGCGCCGCGCCCGAGCCCGCCCCGACCGGAACCGCCAATCCCATCGAACGAGCGGAAGGAACAGGGACGGGCGGAGCGACCTCGGCTGGCTAGTCGGCGACCCAAGCTCCACGCGCTGGCCGAGGTAGCGATTCGGGTTCTTGCCTTCAGCTCCATAGCCGCGGTCATCCTGATTTTCGTGTTCATTGGCAAAGAAGCCTGGCCGCTGCTGCACGACTCGGCCATTTGGAAGGAAGTCACACTAGCGAAGATGTGGTTCGCGCAACAGTGGCCCGGGTACGACGCAGCCGAGCATGTGTGGCAGCCGGTTTCCGAGGTTCCCAAGTACGCGGTCTGGCCCTTGGTGGTCGGGACCCTGAAGGTGACGTTTGTGGCGATGCTGGTGGCGGTGCCGTTGGGGGTGGGCGCGGCCCTCTTTGTGTCGCAATATGCGGGCCGTCGCCTGCGAGAGATCATCAAGCCCACAGTCGAGTTGCTCGCGGGCGTTCCGTCGGTGGTGCTGGGCTTCTTTGCCCTCATGGTGATGGCCACTTGGCTGCAGCAGGCCCTGGGACTCGATTCCCGTCTCAACGCCCTGGTCGCCGGCGTGGCGCTGTCATTCGCAATCATTCCTGTGGTCTTCACAGTCAGCGAGGAAGCCTTTGGCGCGGTTCCGCGCAGCTACGTCGAGGCTTCCACGGCGCTCGGCGCGGCCCGCTGGCAAACCATCGTTCGCGTGGTGATTCCGGCTGCTGGGCCGGGCGTGGCGGCCGGCATCGCGCTCGGTCTCGGGCGCGCGGTCGGCGAAACCATGATCGTGCTCATGGCGTCGGGCAATGCCGCCATTTTGTCGGCCAGCCCGATGGATTCGGCGCGCACGATTTCCGCCACCATCGCAGCCGAGCTGGCCGAGGTGGTATTCGGCGGTGCCCATTACACGGTGCTGTTCTCCCTGGGTGTACTGCTCTTCGCCTTCACCCTGGCCACCAACATGCTTGGTGAATTCGCCATCGGCCGCATGAAGCGCCGTCTGGGAGGCGTGGCGTGAAGGGGCGGAGGCTGGGTGACGTGGCTTTGTCGTTAGGCACTGGCCTGGCCGCGGCTTTGGTATTGCTGATCGTGGTCGTGATCTTGGGCGACGTCGTCTACAACGGCGCCCCGCACATGACCCTGACCTTTCTGACTCAAGCGCCGCGCGACGGGATGACAGCCGGTGGAATATTCCCTGCAATCTTCGGCACCGTGGCGCTGGTTGTGCTGATGACCCTAGCTGTCTTGCCGGCCGGTGTAGCGACGGCTGTCTATCTTTCGGAATACGCCAATCCCGGGTCGCGCCTGACGCGTCTGGTGCGAGTGGCAGTCAACAACCTGGCCGGCGTGCCCTCGATTGTGTTTGGGCTCTTTGGCTTGGGCTTCTTCGTTCAATTCGTCGGCGCTGGGATGGACCGCGCTTTTTACGGTGGGCAGCGGGTCTTTGGCCAGCCGGCGTTGGTGTGGGCCGCACTGACCATGGCGGTGCTGACCTTGCCAGTGGTCATTGTGGCGACTGAGGAAGCTTTGGCCGCTGTTCCACGCGATCTGCGCTTGGCGTCTGCGGCCCTTGGGGCCAGCCGCCTGCAGACCATCGTGCGCGTGGTGCTGCCGCAGGCGTTGCCCGGGATCTTGACGGGAGCCATTCTGGCCATCAGCCGCGGCGCTGGCGAGGTCGCGCCCATTCTCTTCACGGGCGTCGCCTATTTTCTGCCGAAACTGCCGCGAAGCCTGCACGATCAATTCATGCAGCTTGGGTATCACGTGTATGTTCTGTCCACGCAGTCGCCTGACGTGGATGCCACGCGGCCGATCCTGTACGCCACGGTGTTGGTCTTGCTGTTACTGACCTTCGCGCTCAACGCCACGGCCGTGGTCGTCCGCTCGCACATGCGGCGCCGTTTCGCCGGAGCCAACTCATGAATGGTGAGGCCAACCTCGACGGAGTGAGAATCAGTCTGTCGGTTCGTGACCTAGTCGTGTCCTACGCCGACAAGCGCGCTTTGGGGCCAGTGAGCATGGAAATCGCCGAGAAGCACGTCACCGCGCTGATCGGTCCTTCGGGTTGCGGCAAGTCGACCTTCCTGCGCTCGCTCAACCGGATGAACGATCTGGTCCTCGGCTGCCGCGTGCAGGGCGACGTGCGGTTGGACGGCCAACCCATCTATGGCCCGGGCGTGGACCCGGTAGAGGTGCGGCGGCGCGTGGGCATGGTCTTTCAGAAATCGAACCCCTTTCCCAAGACCATCTTCGACAACGTGGCCTACGGCTTGCGCATTGGCGGCATGAAAGACCGCAGCGAGATCGCGGGCCGGGTGGAACGTGCGCTGGGGCGGGCCGCCCTGTGGAGCGAAGTCAAGGACCGTCTGGGCGAAAGCGCCATGGGATTGTCAGGCGGCCAACAGCAACGACTGTGTATTGCCCGCGCTTTGGCAGTAGAGCCGGATGTCTTGCTCATGGATGAGCCCGCTTCAGCGCTTGACCCCATTGCCACGGCTCACATCGAAGAATTGATTCACGAGTTGGCGCGCGACTACACCGTGGTCATTGTGACCCACAACATGCAGCAGGCGGCCCGCGTGTCCGACTACACCGCATTCTTTTACATGGGCGATATGGTGGAATTCGACACCACGGACACCATTTTCACCCACCCCAGCCAGCCTCGCACCGAGGACTACGTCACGGGCCGCTTCGGTTAGGAGGGGGACATGCGCACGCGCGAGCACATCGACCGCGATTTCGAACAGGAGCTGCGCCATTTGCGCGAGCAGCTCCTGCTTATGGGCAGCCACGTGGAGGCGATTATCGGCGCCAGTCTGCGCGCCTTGCTGGAACGCGATTCCGTTCTCGCACAGCGGACCATCGAGGCGGATCGCATCGTCGATCGACTGGAGATCGAGATCGACGGCCTGTGTCTGCAGATCCTGGCGCGTCGTCAGCCGGTGGCCTCGGACCTGCGCTTTGTCACCATGGTGCTCAAGGCGGTCACCGATTTGGAACGTATGGGCGATCTGGGCGTGAACATCTCGGAGCGGGTGTTGGAACTGAACGAGGAGCCGCCACTCAAGCCCTATGTGGATTTGCCACGCATGGCGGACGAAACCCAGATGATGTTGCGCGAATCTTTGGACGCTTTCGTCGCCAAGGACGCCGATCGCGCCCGCCGGGTCATTGCCCGGGATCAGATCATCGACGATCTGTACGCCCAGATATTCCGCGAGCTTCTCACCTACATGATGGAAGAATCGAAGAACGTCTATCGCGCGACCCGGTTGCAGTCGATCGCCAAGTACCTGGAACGCATCGCCGACCACGCCACCAACCTGGCCGAGCTGGTGGTGTTCATGGTCAAGGGCAACGACATCCGCCACCCCGACAGTCGCAGCGAGGGCGACAAAAATTGATGAGGGATCCGAATCGTAACCCGGACGAAGCACGCGCGAAACCCAGCGTCCAGTATTGTTGTGCCTATATCATGAGCAAGATTGACGTTGTCGGCGAAGCGGAGCGTAGCGTCAGCAAGCGCTTTGTTTTCCATCGGATACATTCGATCCTCCCGGCCGCTTTGGGTGCGGTCACACTTGCGGCTGTTGGCTTTCTCCTGGTCGCCGATCTCGTTCCGACCTGGCTGACGCGACAAAGCCACGATCGTCTTGGCGCGCTGCCATTGGCACTGATTGCAATCGCTTATCTCCTCCATCAGACGGTCCTGCGCCCAGCAGCGAAGGAGGTACTGAAGACAGTATTGGTTGCCGTCGCCTTTCTCTTCTGGTCAGCGAATCAGGTCTGGCCGACACCTTTCGCCGCGATGGTTTTCAATGACATCGCCATCACACTTTTCGTCCTCGACGTGTTCTTGGTAATCATCGGCTGGCCACCGACGCCGCCAGACGAAGGGTTCGCCGAGACGTCTCGGGACCTCGCGCCTCGGGACAAAGTCGCCGCCCCCCACAGTAGCGATTAGGGCTGGTCCGCAAGAAGGCCACGGCGGTTGCATTGCTCTGCCGGGGCAAGAAGGAGTGAGCATAGGGCAACCAAGCGCCGATTTGCTTCGGACTTCTGAATATGTCTCAGGCACCCCAACCACCCCGGCGGCGTCGAGCGATGGGGCCTACAGGAAGACCCCGGTCGCAGCCGTGACGGCCTCTACTGATCCGTGGCGTAGTAGCTGCCGATGATTTGGGCCATGGCGGTGTTGCCATCAGCGGTGAAGTGGGGGGTGGTCTTGGGATCAAACGCACTGCAGTCCGGCACGTAGAACTTCGGGGCGACCGTGAGCTGCACAGAATGGGGCGCAGCCGCCACGGTGGCGATCGCCTGGTCGACAAACGGCTGCACAACGTCCTCTGCGAGCGACTGGCCGCAGGTCACATTGTTGGGACTGCGAATCATGGTCATGAGGTCAATGCGCTTGACGTTCGAATACTTCGCCTGGATGTTGGCAATAATGTTCTCCAGATCGAATTGCCACTGAACTGCGTTCGTGTAGGTCCAATTGAAAGCGATGAAGATGACCCGGTCGGGATTGTCGCTGCCATCTGCACAAGGCGAGGTGGGCGCGGTTGACCAGTAGGAGTTCGCCGGATCGGCCCACACGTTGGTGTATGCCTCTGACTTGGCGACGATTTGCCAGTGGTCGTTGTCCACGCGATCCTCAAACCCGGCAGCGAACCACTCGCCCGAGACCTTGCCCCCGATGATGAGGTTGCACGTGTAGCCGCCACCAGTGGAATTCGTGCTGTTGTTCGCCAGCTTGTAAACCTCGCTGCCGGCCAGGAGGAAGCCCCCGACTCCGTAGTCGTCGAAGTCGGCCAGCTGGGTTGCAGCCAGGTGTCCAGGATGCATCGAGTCTTCGGTGCAGGGAAGTGCGCCCGTGGCCTGCACGTAGCCGAGCAGCCCGTCCCACTGGAGGGCACTGTTGGAAAGTCCATTCCAGGCATTCTGCAGAGCCGGTCCATAGGTCGCAGCATCGAGCAATCCCTTGCGAATGCCCCAGGCCAAGCCATAGGTAAAGAAGGCGGTTCCGCTGGTTTCAGGACCGTCGTCGCCGGCCATGCCAATGCTGGCACAGTGGTTGGGGTCGAAAAGACTCTCGTTCCAGAAGCCGTCGCTGCGCTGGAGCGGCACCAGGGCCCTGGCCATGGCCTTGAAGTCCGACACGTACGTGTCCCGATGCGGATCGTCTGTCGGCAAGACGTCGAGAACGCGCGCGAGAGCCACGAAAACCCAGCCATTGCCCCGCGCCCAGTAGATGCTCTTGCCGTTCGGGGCCACGATGTAGGAATCCTGGGTCTGCCCCGGCAGGGTCATGCCCGGGGCAATTGTCAGCTTGGTGGTGTAGTCGGGGACAAAGGTGTTGCCGCCGTCGCCGCCACTGTCAGTTGCGCCGGAGCCCCCACCGTCGGTGCTGCCAGACGACGGGGCATCGACTCGGACGTCGGCGGACGGGGCATCAATGCGGGCATCGGCTGGAGCTGAGCCACCATCGACCCCGCCGTCGGCGCTGGGACTCGGCAAGCTTGGCGTGTAGTGCAGGTCGCGCCACCACAGCCCGTCGGTCGGGTTCCACAAGCCCCCGCCCTGCTGGGTGCGAGCGTTGTTGTACAGCCCCCACATGGCGTCGAAGTACTTGTTGTCCGAATACAGATCCCCGAGTTTGGCGAACACGGGCATCGACATCTGGATGGCGTCGATCCACCACCACACATCCGTGGTCCCCTTTGACACCATGTCATCGATGTTGGCCTTGATTTCCTGGATGCGAATGTCCTGCCTATCGATCTTGTAGAGATCGATGTAGGTCTGGCCGCAAGCCTGATTGTTCGCGTCGTTCGACATGACGCCTGCCTTAGTGTTGGCCAGCGTCCAGGTGTGGGTTGGGCTCTCGCCCCAGGCCACGGCGTAGTCGTAGTAGCTCTTCTGCTTGGTCGAGTCGGGCTCCACATTGTAAAGGCCCATGAGCCCTTCATAGTAGGCGGCCCGGGTCCACAGATTGCTTGGCCTGGTCTTGTTGGTCACTATGTCCGCAGTGGGGTCCGAATGTTTGTTCATGAACCAGTCATTCGCCCGGTGCATGGCTTCCAGCACCGCCGCGCCCGCCGGCAAGCCGGCGACCGTCACCACGGCAGCCGTCGTGCCGCCTGAATTTCCACCTTTCGCGGTGGCCCCCCCCGGCGCTCCTGTACCGCCTGAGTTGCTCGAACCGCCCGCGTTGCTCGTGCCGCCAGCATTTTTCGCGCCACCTGCCGCGCTGCTCGATCCACCCGCGCTCGTCGTGGAGCCGCCGGAATGCGACCCGCCGGCCGCAGTACCGCCGCTACTTCCTCCGTGCGAGCTGGCCGAGCTGCCGCCCTGCCCGCTGAGGCTCGCCGGTGGCGACGACTGTGCGCACGCCACCAAGGTGATTGCAGCAGAAAGAGACAGCAGTGAGTGCCACTGAGTTCCAGCGCGGGTCATCGTCATGAGTGCTCCTCCCAAAATCGCAGGGTGAAACAACATCTACACAACACGCCGCTCCAACTGCCTCAGCGTGACAATGCGAGAATGACTATGCCAGAAACAGACACGCTGCAAGCGCAATCTTACGGTCCGTAGCCACTGGCATGGCAATCCTCACATGCTGCAAACGGGGCCGGTCTCGCTGTATTGCCAACGCCAGGTGCCCTCGTCGTCTTGCCCACAGTGGCACGCCAGGCTGCGGTGTCCCTCGCTGGCGCAGGGCCAGGAGCACGTGGCGTGGTGATGGCCGCAGCGACTTTCCTCGGCGGGCGGAGCGGCGAAGGTCAGCGTGCTGCCCTCGATCTTGTAGATTCCGTTCGAGGTCTGGCCGACGTACGCGGGTACGGGGAATTCGGTGACGGTGAGGCTCATGCTCGTGGGATTGCTAGTACCCGCCAAACACGCATTTTCCGCCAGTCCCGCCAGTTGGTGACAAAGGTACGAATTTCGGCGTCGGTGGGTTGGGGAAGGGGAGGCCCGGCGTCGGAGGCCAAGGCTAGGAAAATGAGAAAAACGGGCATGGGACAACACTATGCCGGGGCGGCACATGGGGCAACCAAGCACCGATTTGCTGGAAACCGGGATTGATGCCTCCGAAAGCCCCCTCGGCACGTTCGACACCACGCTTCGAAAATTGGAAGGCTGCAAGCAGCTCCAAATTTTCGTGCTAGAGGCTAGGGACAACGGCGTCTGGAGATAGGCATGACATTCGCTCGATCGATTGCAGGGGTTGCGCTGGCCCTGGGGCTCATGCCCATGCTCGGATGTTCGCGAAGACCGCCGGGAGGCCCGGCTGGGAGGGTCCCGGCGACAGCAAGCCATGGCGGGAACTTCGCGGGCATGCATTTTCGGACCCATGCTGTCCTCGACAAGCAGCAGGGTGACATGGTGGTCGGAACCTTTGCCGTTCCGCAGGACTGGGCCGCGGTCAGCGAGGTGAAGTGGACCCCATCGGATGCAATGAATCCGGCACGAATGTCGGCGCGCATGAGCGCCCCCGACGGATCCGCCTGGATCGAATCCTTTCCGCCTGAGGTGTTTGACTGGCTGCAACCTGAGTACCAGCGCAAGCGTCGGGGCTCGCACGCCTTTGGGATGACTTACTACCCCCACATTAACGTGCAGACCGCGATGAAGGAATTCGTGATCGCGCGCTACCGTGGAAAGGTGCAGGATCTGCAGATTGTCGGATACCGACCTCTGCCCAATTTGGCCACTGCCCTCGGCAAGCCAGCGCTGCCAGGCGACTCGCTGGCCGCGCGCATTCGCTACAAGTCCTCTGGTCACATCGTCGACGAAGAACTGTTCTGTCTGCTCGGCGTCGACAATCCGGTCGCGTCCCACAGCCCCGTGGGAACAGGCTACGAGCATCACCGCGTTCTGGAGTACGTTCACAGCATGGGTGCGTGGGATGGCAAGCTTGATACGCTACACCCGCTGCTCGGGTTCATCGCCGCCTCGTTCAATCCCAATCCCGCCTGGCGAGCGAGCGTGACGCAAGTGACTCGGCAGTTTGCCCAACAATTCAATCGGCAGCTCGCCCGTGGCTACCGCCAGATTGCGGCTGCGGGCGCGCGCTCGCGCCAGATCAGCGCGAACAGCGACGCGTTTCTGGCTCGCATAGACGCGCAGCGGACAGCTTCCAACCGGGAATCCGAGCAGCGCCATCAAGCCGCGAACAGCGCTGAGCGTGGCCTTGACAAGTCCAACGATGACTTTGACCAGTACATCCGCGGCACCGAGAAGATGGCCGATCCGTACTGGGGCACGTCCGAACGATCCTACAACAGTCAGTACCACTGGACCGACGGATACGGGAACTACCAGGACAGCAACGACGTAACCTTCGATCCCAACAAGAATTCCAACGTCAACTGGCAACAAATGCAACCGGCGCGGTAAGTGGGGAAGGACTGCGGGGCTTGAAATCAGCTTGCCGGATTCTTGGACAAGTTCGACTGGACCCCGCCTTCAGGAGAAACAGCACACTCGGCATCCGGAGTAGACATAGTTTTCGTGGCCGCATTCCCACGGCCTACACGCTCGCCTGCCTACGCATCGCCGGCCGCGTCGCCGCGTCCGTCGCAAGGCTAGCTCCCGGCTGGGGCGACTATCCCCTTCGCCGGGTGGGTTTCGCACCCGCTGGACGATTTACCGAATTTCATGAGTTTATCGCATTTCCTCACTCCTTTCGGACCAGCCTTTCTTGGTCGCACTGTTCCGCCTATGCTCCGCCATTGTCGTTGTGGATCTATGCTCACGCGTAATTTCCAGTAGATATATAAAATCCGCGACCTGGGGCTTGGCTGCCGACTCGCTGAGTCTTTGAAGTACTCCCGTATTCCCGCCGATGAGTGTGCCCATGCCATCGCCGCATGCCAGCTCCATATCGCGAAAGATCGGCGTCATCGTGGCCACTTCTCTGGCCGGTAGCATGGCGGTGCTTCTTGCCGTGCTGCT